>Ga0351888_1085_pt1 | contig 40256 bp, 30 predicted proteins | sample TotcelFGM3001M13_FD_206770 | JGI IMG/M metagenome (GOLD analysis project Ga0351888, IMG submission 206770) | Enriched cells from coal bed in the Powder River Basin, Montana, United States - Total cells FGM rep3 HSBNCT.FGM.300.1.M13 ... | reverse complement strand
GCGGGCCATGGTGCCGGCATGCCGAAATACAGTAATGCCGAAATGCCGGAATATCGTCATACCGGAATGTCGGCTTTGCCGTCTGTGGTGTTCGGTTTTGCCCTGCTGCAATATTTTCAGCGCCTGTCCGATGGCCGCAATACTTTGAGTGTGCAGGAATGCATGTATGGCACCAACAGTCCGGGGCATGTTCAGGCTGAATGTTTCAATCAATATATCAATACCCGTCCCCGACTTCCCCCAAAGACAAGGTAGCTTGCTATTTGAGGACTTGGACATGGGTGACAAAATTTGGGCTGAGGTAATTTCCTGTAAAGCCGACCATGGTAGGTTTAATCTTAAGCCTGTTCCGACTTAACGTGGGGTAACGTGCTGTTTTCTTCACAGCTCAAATCAGAAGTCGGAATGACCCATAAGCGGTTGTGCGTCAAGTTAAATCTCGATAGAAAGGAATGAGAGGTAAAGCCCCTCTCAGACGGTTCTGAGGGTGCCGGGTAATTGTTTTCCCTACTGCGTCGATGTCAATTATGTACCCTCCCACGGAGCATTTATGAATCACAACGGAAACAATATAGAATCCCGCCTCTGGGCTGCGGCGGATGAACTGAGGGCCAATTCCAAGCTGAAATCCTCGGAATATTCCGTCCCGGTGTTGGGGCTGGTGTTCCTGCGTTATGCTGATTATAAATTTCAGGCGGCGGTAAAGGCGCTGACCGGACAAGGGGGTGGGCGGCGAAAGATCGGCCCTGCGGATTACCAGGCTATGGGTGTGCTTTATCTTCCCGAGACCGCACGTTTTTCGGCCCTGATCCAATTACCTGAAGGCGCCAACATCGGCTCATCCATCAACGACGCCATGCGCGCCATCGAGGCGGAAAACCCTGACCTTAAGGATGTACTGCCCAAGACCTACAACCGCTTCGAGAACGCCCTTCTCAAGGAACTGCTCAAAACCATGAACTCGGTCCCCATGGATATCGAGGGGGATGCTTTCGGCAAGATTTACGAATACTTCCTTGGCCATTTTGCCATGAGTGAAGGCCAGAAGGGCGGCGAGTTCTTCACCCCCACCGCCATCGTCCAGCTTATCGTCGGAATCATTGAACCGTTCCACGGCCGCATTTTCGACCCGGCCTGCGGTTCCGGCGGCATGTTTGTTCAGAGCGCCCGTTTTGTGACCGAACATCAGAAGAACCCAGGCGCTGAGCTGAGCGTTTACGGTCAGGAGAAGGTGGCCGAGACGGTCCGGCTGGGCAAGATGAACCTGGCCGTTCATGGTCTGGCCGGTGATATCCGCCAGGGCAACGCCTACTACGAAGATCTGCACCGCTCAACCGGAAAGTTCGATTTCGTCATGGCCAATCCGCCCTTCAATGTGGATCGGGTTGACAAGGACCGGCTCAGGGACGACCCCCGCTTTCCCTTCGGCCTGCCCCGTACCGACAATGCCAACTATCTCTGGATTCAGCTATTCTACAGCGCACTTTCCGATACCGGCCGGGCCGGATTCGTCATGGCCAACTCTGCATCCGACGCCAGGGGTTCTGAACTGGATATCCGCAAACAGATCATCGAAGCCAGGGCCGTGGATGTGATGGTGGCGGTTGGCTCCAATTTTTTCTATACCGTAACCCTGCCATGTACCCTCTGGTTCCTGGATAAGGGCAAGGCTGGGACCGCCGCACCCCAGTGCGGCAAGAATCAGGAACATACTGCCGCTCTGGGGAGCGGCGGTCCCGGTTCCAGGAAAGACCAGGTGCTTTTTATTGATGCCCGACATATTTACCGCCAGATCGACAGAGCCCACCGCGACTGGACCCCGGCTCAGATCGAGTTCCTGGCCAACATCGCCCGGCTCTACCGCGGCGAGAAGCCCGAGAATCTGCATGACAGCGCCGACCTGCTGGCCGAGTACTTTCCGGATGGTAAATATTCCGACGTGGCGGGTCTATGCAAGGTGTCAACCCTGGCCGAGATAGAAGCCCAGGGCTGGAGCCTCAACCCCGGCCGCTATGTGGGCGTGGCTGCCCGAGAGGAAGACGATTTTGACTTCAAGGTGCGGCTGGAGGAGCAAAACGAAGAACTGGAAGCCCTCAATGCCGAGGCCCGGGAACTGGAAGCGCGGATCGCCGAGAATGTGGCAAAGTTGCTGGAGGCTGCGTGATGGCGATCAAAAATCATGATTCAGGCACGACGAAGCATTTAAAAAAGACCGTGGAACTCCCCCTGCTGGACGACCTCCGCCGGATGATCGAGGAGACACGGCAAGCCGTCGCCACGACGGTCAACACCGCCCTGACCCAGCTCTACTGGCGCGTGGGTAAGCGGATTAACGATGAGATCCTCAAGGGCGAGCGGGCGGAGTACGGTGGTCAGATTGTCTCTACGGTATCGAGACAATTGGAGATAGAATATGGACGGGGGTTTTCCGAAAAAAGCTTGCGCCACATGCTACGGTTTGCGGAGGCTTTTCCCGATGAGCGAATTGTCTCAGCACTGATGAGACAATTGAGCTGGACCCATTTCCTCTCCATTATCTACCAGCGGGATTCTGTTCAACGCGACTTCTATGCAGAGATGTGCCGAATTGAACACTGGAGCACCCGAACCCTCCAGAAAAAGATCGGCTCCATGCTTTTCGAGCGCACGGCACTGTCGAGAAAGCCTGAAAAACTCATTGAACAGGAGCTGGCGGAGCTACGCGAGACCGATAAGCTCACCCCCGATCTGGTCTTCCGCGATCCCTATTTCCTCGATTTTCTCGGACTCAAGGACACCTTTGCCGAAAAAGACCTGGAGGCCGCTATCCTGCACGAGATGGAAGCCTTTATTTTGGAACTGGGCGTTGGATTTGCCTTTCTCGAACGCCAAAAGCGCATCACCCTGGACGGCGACGACTTCTATATGGACCTGCTCTTCTATCACCGTCGGCTGCGCCGTCTGGTGGTGATCGAGCTGAAACTGGACGACTTCAAACCCGCATTCAAGGGACAGATGGAACTCTACCTGCGCTGGCTGGATAAATACGAGCGCCGCGAGGGTGAAGACGCCCCCTTGGGCATGATTCTCTGCGCCGGCAAGAAACAGGAGCAGATCGAATTGCTGGAGCTGGGCTGTTCCGGCATCCATGTTGCCGAATACCTTACCGATTCACTGCCGAAAGAGGTACTGCAAGAGAAACTTCGCAAAGCCATTGCCCTTGCCCGGAAGCGGCTGGAGAACCGGGGGGAAAAGGCTATTGCCAAGAATGTGGCGAAGTTGCTGGAGGGGGAGTGATGGCTTGGACGGCTACAACGCTTGGTGAGATATGCGATCGGGTTGGCGGTATTATCCAGACTGGTCCATTCGGTTCGCAACTTCACCAGTCGGATTATTCCGAAGATGGAGTCCCCGTTGTTATGCCCAAAGACATCATCGAAGGTCGAATTGTAAAGGATGGCATTGCCTGCGTCACTCCCGAACATGTTGAACGACTGTCAAGGCACAAGCTAAAACCCGGTGACATCGTTTATGGCAGGCGTGGTGATATCGGACGACAGGCGTTGATCCGAAAGCAGCAGGCAGGTTGGATATGTGGTACGGGTTGTCTCCGTTTAAGTCTCGGGGACTCAGTTATCGACCCAATTTTTCTTCACTATTATCTTCGAAAACCAGACACTATTGGATGGATTGCCAACCAAGCTATCGGAGCAACGATGCCGAATTTGAATACAAGTATCCTTCGCAGTGTTCCGATACGCTTTCCCCCCCACCCCATTCAGCGGAAAATCTCCTCCATCCTCTCAGCCTACGACGATCTGATCGAGAACAACCTGCGGCGGATCAAGATTCTGGAGGAGATGGCGCAGAACCTCTACCGCGAGTGGTTCGTCAAGTTCCGCTTCCCCGGTCACCAGCACACCCGCTTCACCGATTCCCCCCAGGGGAGGATTCCGGAGGGGTGGGAGGTGAAATTACTTGGCAATTTAGCTGATCAAATTAGAGACGGCGTAAACCCAGATTCGGTTGATCCAGAAACCCCCTATTTCGGACTTGAGCATCTTCCGAGAGAATCAATAACTCTCGCTGACTGGGGATTTGCCAGTGAGGTTCATAGTACGAAGCTTTTATTCAAAAAAGGTGATATTCTTTTTGGAAAAATCCGTCCATATTTTCATAAGGTAGGCGTAGCTCCATTAAAGGGAGTCTGTTCATCGGATACAATCGTAATCAGACCAAAATCAACAGATTGTTTTGGTTTAGTTCTTGGTTGCACATCAAGTGCCGAGTTTGTTGAGCATGCGACAGCCACATCTCAGGGCACGAAGATGCCAAGGGCGAATTGGGACGTCTTGGTGAAGTATCAAGTACCCATGCCCTGCCAACCATTCCTTGGCCAATTCAATGAATTCATGTACGACATCGTGAATCAACTTCACAATTTCGTTTTTCGAAATCAAACCCTCCGCCGCACCCGCGATTTACTTTTACCTCGTCTTATCTCCGGCGAGGTGGATGTGTCCGAACTGGATATCTCCGTTTCCGAGGAGGTAGACGATTGAATCCATCTTTTGTGTACCCAAATCCAACCCCCATTTATCACATTACACCGATAGCCAATCTGCGCCTAATACTTGAAGCCGGGGGTATATGGGCAAAACGGGTGTTGGATCAGGAGGATACCGGTTATACCAACATGGCCCATCAGTCGATACAGGATCGCCGTGCTAACACTTCTGTGCCGTGCATACCGGGCGGAATACTGCACGATTATGTGCCGTTTTTTTTTGCTCCACGTTCGCCTATGTTGTATACGATATCCAGTGGTAATGTCGTCGGATTCTCCGGCGGACAGGTTTCAGTTGTTCATATTGTATCGACGGCACAAAGTGTGAATAACGCTGGGCTGAGGTTCGTATTTTCGGATGGGCATGGGATTATGGCCTTTACCGAATTCTTTTCAGATTTGGCCGATCTCGATAAGATAGACTGGGATATCATGTCAACCAACTACTGGGCTGATACCAATGACGACATGGATCGTAAGCGCAGACGCCAGGCTGAGTTTCTGGTTTATGAACGATTTCCAGTCAATTTGATACTGAAAATAGGCGTTATTAACCAGTTGAAAAAAATCGAAACAGAGGCAATGCTTGCCGAATTTGACTTGACCATTCCTGTGGTGATCAGTGCTGACTGGTATTACTGAAACGAGGAGGCGTTATGATTGAACTCACGCATGGCAACCTGCTTGAAGCTGATGTTGAAGCCCTCGTGAATACGGTGAATTGCGTTGGGGTGATGGGCAAGGGGATTGCATTGCAATTTAAACAGGCCTTCCCGGATAACTATTCATATTATGCAAAAGCCTGCAAGAGTGGGCAGATGCAGCCTGGACGAGTCCTGGTTTATAAGACCGGCAGCATCTTTAACCCCAAGTTTATAATTAATTTCCCCACCAAACGCCATTGGAAGGGAAAGTCAAAGATGACGGACATTGATGCAGGTCTGGTGGATTTGAAATCTCAGATTCAACTTCTTGGCATCCGCACCATAGCGATTCCACCGCTTGGGGCGGGGTTAGGGGGATTGAACTGGTCGGAGGTGAAGGATCGGATAGAATCAACCTTCGCCGATTTGACCGACATACAGGTACTCTTGTATGAGCCCAAAGGTTCGCCTTTAGCTGAGAAGATGCCGGTAGGAACCAAAGAACCAAACATGACTCCCGGACGGGCTTTGTTGATTCGTCTCCTGGATATCTATGGGCGCCAAGGTTACCGGCACAGTCTTTTAGAAGTGCAAAAACTTGCTTATTTCCTGCAAGAAGCAGGCGAACCAATGCGTCTGAAATTTCAGGCGCATCATTTTGGCCCATACGCTGATAACCTCCATCACGCACTGCAACATATTGAGGGGCATTTTATCAGGGGATATGGTGATCGCTCAGCAAAGGCAGAGATCCGATTGATGCCGGATGCAATGGATCGGGCTGTAGATTTCCTGAAGAACAATACAGAGGCTGAAGAACACCTTGAGCGCGTAAAAAAACTTATCGAGGGGTTCGAAACTCCCTACGGAATGGAGCTGCTCTCCACAGTGCATTGGGTAGTAAAACATGAGAAATGTAAATTTTGTGATTTTGACGCAATCCGAATGAAAGTGGAATCGTGGAACAAACGGAAGCAAACCCTAATGAAACCGCAGCATATCCATAAGGCGTTACAACGGTTGGAACAGCAGGGATGGGTGTCGGCCTGAATTGCCGACCACATCGAGGTTTTCAATACAAACCTTAAAACCCGAAGAAACGGTACCGAACTCCTGGGGTCGGGCTGCGTTCTTATTCTGACAAGGAACCACAACATGAACCCCTTCTGCTACATCGCAGACGCTTTGGTGGAGCAATCCGGCATCACCCAGCAGTTGGAATAGGGCGTCGCCAGTCCCGAGGATTGTAATTCATGAACGGCGCTATGCGAATCTATGGGCTGGATTTTACCAGAATCACTTCATCCTTGGACAGCGTTATTGGTAACCAGGCAGCATACCAAGCTGAAATTGAGGAAAGAGTACGAGATGTATTTGAAAACAGACCGTAGAAAAGCTGAAGCCGCCCGGAAGGACGGCTTCGTAACTCCTTTTACACATGGTAAATGAGCGGACATGCCCGAATCCAGGACATTGCGCACAATTGCGATCCGCCGGTCAAGATCCTGCTTCAACGCATTGGTGATGTCATCGTGGTGACGGTCCGCGAGAGCGACGCAAAGCCGGTGCAATGCAGCGATGGTTATTTCTGGCGGCAGGGCGCCGTTACCCAGAAGCTCAGCCGCGATGAGATTCGGGATCTGTTCCGCAGTGAAGGGTCCATCCGCTTCGATACGTCTGTCTGTTTGAAGTTCCGCTATCCTCAGGACTTCGATCGGGAGAAGTACAATGCCTGGTTCCGGCTGAGCGGCATCACCGGCCAGCCAGGCACTGAGGACGTCCTGGTCAACATCGAGGCGGCCGAACGATCCGGCGCCAAGCTGCTTTTCCGCAATGCCGGGGTTCTCTTCTTCGCCAAAAATGTGCAACACTTCTTCAACCAGGCGTACATCACCTGTCTCCTTGCGAAGGGAACAGACAAAGTGCACATCCTGGACCGCAAGGATTTTGCCGGCGGTATCGTTTCGGATATTGAGGATAGCCTGCGTTTCATCGAGCGCAACACCCGAACGGCTTATCGGATTGAAGGGCTGCGCCGGGAGGATGTCCCGGAATACCCGATGAAAGCTCTGCGCGAAGCCATCACCAATGCGGTCATGCATCGCGACTGGTTCATGGAGGGGGCCAATGTTTTCGTGGAGATCTATACTGACCGGATCGAGATATCCAGCCCCGGAGGCCTGCCCAAGGGGATGAAGTTCTCCGACCTCGGCCGGAAGAGCATCCGCCGCAATGCCCTTATTGCTGACCTGCTCCACCGCATTACCTTCATCGAAAAGGCCGGAACCGGGATCAATCGCATGCGCGAGGAGGCGCGTGAGCAGGGCTGTCCGGCGCCGGTCTTCGAGGAAAACGGCTTTTTCACCGCGATCTTCCGTCCGAATCCGGAGATGCGGGCGCTGGCGGGCGCCAAGGAGGGACCAAGTACCCTCCAAGTACCCCCCAAGTCGCGGAACAAATTGGGACCATGTTGGGATCAAGTTGGGACCAAGTCCAGATCCTCGATAAATGCCTTCATGACAGTCAGATAAAGGAATTAATGGCACTGGCAGGGCGAACCAACAGGACCAAGTTCAGGGACCAAGTCTTGAAGCCGCTCATCGAAGCCGGGTTCATCGAAATGACCGTTCCCGACAAACCCCGCAGTTCGAAGCAGCGGTACCGCACCACCCCCGCCGGCCATGCGTTTCTTGCAAACGCTGAAAAGGATACCCAGCCATGACCCCTCCTATCGGCTACACCGAAGATGCCCTGGTCGAGCGACCGGCCATTTCCCTGCTGGCGGATCTGGGCTGGGAGACCGCCAACGCCCTTCACGAATTTGACCACGGCGCGAGTACCCTGGGCCGCGAGACCCGGACCGAAGTCATCCTTACCGTTCGTCTGCGCTCAGCTTTGCAGCGGCTCAATCCGGATGCGCCGCATGAAGCCATCGGCCATGCCATCGAGGAATTGACCCGCGACCGCTCTCGCATGAGCATGACGGCCGCCAACCGGGAAATCTACCACCTGCTCAAAAATGGCGTTCGGGTCCCGGTTCCCGACCCCGAGGGCGATGCCGAGACAGTGGAAGTGGTCCGGGTGATGGATTGGGACAATCCGACCCATAACGACTTTCTGCTTTGCTCCCAGTTCTGGATCACCGGTGATATGCACACCCGCCGGGCGGATCTGGTGGGCTTTGTCAATGGCCTGCCATTGGTTCTGATCGAACTCAAGGCCGCTCACCGTCGCCTGGAGACCGCCTTCACCGGTAACCTGCGAGACTACAAGGACACCGTCCCTCAGCTCTTCTGGCCCAATGCCCTGATTATTGTTTCCAATGGCAGTCAGAGCCGTGTGGGCAGCATTACGGCCGGTTGGGAGCACTTCGCCGAGTGGAAAAAGGTAGGCAGCGAAATTGAAATGGGCCGGGTGTCTCTGGAAACCATGCTGCGGGGCGTCTGCAATCCGGCCCGGCTGTTGGATCTGGTGGAAAACTTCACCCTGTTTCAGGAAGTCCCCGGCGGCCTGATCAAGCTGACAGCCAAGAACCACCAGTATCTGGGTGTGAATAACGCGATCAGGGCGCTGATCGCGACCCTCACCCCGACCCTCTCCCAAGAGGAGAGGGAGCAAAAGGGGGATAAGCGGCATTATCGGGGAGGATACGATTTCAGTGGACTATTGGAGCGGGCCAGAGAATTGCGCCAATGTCAGACCCCAGCGGAACAGGTAATGTGGACTCTGTTGCGAAATCGCCAGCTTCTCGGTTTCAAGTTTCGCCGCCAACATCAAGTCGGCGATTACATTGCTGACTTTTACTGTCGTGAAGCAAATTTGGTGGTCGAAGTCGATGGTGCCGTTCACGCAACTGACGAAAAACGACTTAAAGATCGAAAAAAAGATGCCTACTTCAACGGCTTGGGTTTGCATGTGGTTCGCGTTCCAAACCACATCGTTCTAAAAAACCCTGATGAAGCCTTGGAAGCCATCATCACTTCACTCCCATCTCCCCTCTCTCCCTTTGGGAGAGATTCGAGTGAGGGCAACACGCCGCGTGCGACCGGCGGTCGGCTCGGCGTGTTCTGGCATACCCAGGGCAGCGGTAAAAGTGTCGCGATGATGTTCTTTGCCCAGAAGGTACTTCGCAGGATACCGGGCAACTGGACATTTGTGGTGGTCACGGACCGGCAGGAACTGGATGGTCAGATATACAAACACTTCGCATCGGCAGGCGTGGTAACCGAAGGCCGCGCCCAGGCCGAAAGCAGCAGGCACCTGCGGCAGTTGCTTGCTGAGGATCATCGCTATGTCTTTACCCTGATCCACAAGTTCCGCACGGAGAAGGGTGAGGCGCATCCGGTACTCTCAAAGCGGCGGGATATCATCGTCATCACGGATGAGGCCCACCGGAGCCAGTACGACACACTGGCGCTTAACATGCGAACGGCGCTGCCGGGCGCCGCTTTTCTGGCATTTACCGGAACACCCCTGATTGTAGGTGAGGAAAAGACCCGGCAGGTCTTCGGCGATTACATCAGCGTCTATGACTTCCAGCAGTCGGTGGCTGATGGCGCCACGGTGCCCCTTTACTACGAAAACCGTATCCCCGAACTGCAACTGATCAACGATGACCTCAACGAGGATATGGAGAGACTGCTGGAAGAAGCAGAACTGGATGAATCCCAGGAAAAGAAGCTGGAACGGGAATTTGCCAGGGAATACCATTTGATTTCCCGGGACCCCCGGTTGGAAGCAATCGCCAGAGATCTGGTGGACCACTTCACCGGACGCGGATTTCAGGGTAAGGCCATGATGATCTGTATCGACAAAGCCACGGCCATCCGCATGTACGATAAGGTGAAAAAGCATTGGAACGACAAGGTTTTGGGACTGAAAACGGAGCTGAAAAGTCGGAACGGCCGCACTGGGGTGCGGCGGTCCCGGTCCTTGGAGGAGATCGAAGAAAACATTACCCGGATGGAAGAAACCGATATGGCAGTGGTGGTTTCGCAGGGGCAGAACGAAATTGCTGAGATGAACGAGAAGGGGTTGGATATCCGTCCGCACCGCAAACGCATGGTGGATGAGGATCTGGAGACCCGGTTCAAGAATCCGGAAGACCCCTTCCGTCTGGTCTTTGTCTGCGCCATGTGGATGACAGGCTTCGATGTGCCGAGTTGTTCGACCCTCTACCTCGACAAACCCATGCGAAACCATACCTTGATGCAGACCATCGCCCGTGCCAACCGGGTCTATCCTGGCAAGGTGAGCGGCCTGATCGTGGACTATGCCGGAGTGTTCCGCAACCTGGAACGGGCGCTGGCCATCTATGGGGCTGGTGGCGGAAGCGGTAAAAAGCCGGTGGAGGACAAGACTGCATTGGTAGCGGCGCTCCGGCAGGTACTATCAGAAATCCGGAGCTTGTGTCAGGTACAAGGGGTGAACCTTGCGGCAATCCAGACCGCCCAGGGATTTACCCGCATCGGTCTGCTCGATGACGCCGTAGAGGCTCTGGTGGTATCCGAAGAGATCAAGCGCCGATATCTTGATTTGGCCAACGCAGTGCAGCGACTTTACAAGGCCGTGCTGCCCGACTCGACCGCGGGGGCGTTTGCCGCAGAGATATCTCCAATTCAGGTTATTGCAGATAAAATCCGGGCACTGATACCGACGGCGGATATCTCACTGGTCATGCAGCAGGTGGAAGGGCTGCTCGACTGCTCCATCGCCACGGAGGGCTACGTCATCCGCGAGGCTGACACCCCCTATGGTAACGAGCATTGGATTGACCTGAGCAATATTGATTTTGAGAAGCTGGCAGAAAAATTCAAGACAGGCCGGAAGCGCACGGTCAACGAGAAACTCAAAGGGACAGTGGCGCAGAAGCTCATGGCCATGGTCCGGCTCAACCGGACCCGCATGGATTATCTGGAAAGATTCCAGGAGATGATCGACGCCTATAATGCCGGCAGCCTCAATGCCGAGGAGTTCTTCCAGCAACTGGTGACCTTTGCCCAAAGCCTGAGTGAAGAAGAGCAGCGGGGCGTGGGCGAACAGTTGAATGAAGAAGAATTGGCCCTCTTTGACCTTTTGACCAAACCGCAGATTGAGCTGAGTGGTTCGGACCGGGAGAAGGTCAAAGCTACCGCCAGAGATCTTCTGGATACACTTAAATCAGGGAAGCTGGTTCTTGATTGGCGCAAACGTCAGCAGTCCCGGGCCGAGGTTCGGGTGACCATCGAGAAAATGCTGGATCTGGGCCTGCCCAGGGCCTACACCCCGGAACTGTTCGATCAAAAAACGACGGCTGTTTTTCAGCACGTCTATGATGCGTATTTTGGCGCGGGGCACAGTGTGTATGCAATGGCATGACGCAGTGAATGGGGTGCGCTACCGATTTCTCGCCAGTTGCTTTCCGCCACATAAAGACTGTAATTTAAGACAAACAGGTTATGATTGCCCGCCGAAGGGCAATTTCCCGTTGGTAAAAACAATAGGGGAATCAGACGGTTCCCCTCTTCAAACAGGAGGTGTACCATGATAAAGCCAATTCCGGAAGGATATCAAACCATCACACCAATGTTCATATCCAAGGATGCCCGCAAGTCCATGGAATTCTACAAAAAGGCCTTCGGTGCAGAAGAGCGGTTCTTCATGGCGGGGCCAGACGGCAAGGGTGTAATGCACGCCGAGATCCAGATCGGTACTTCAATCATCATGATAGGCGAAGAAAACCCGACGTGTCCCAGTAAAAGTGCAGAAACCATGGGCGGCTCCCCCGTCAGTTTTTATATTTATGTCGAAAACGTCGACGAGGCATTCAAGATCGCAGTTGACGCGGGCGCCAAGGTTGGGATGCCTGTCGAGGACATGTTCTGGGGCGATCGAATGGGTACTGTGCAAGACCCATTCGGATATACCTGGAGCCTCGCCAGCCATACCAAGGACCTGACGCCGGAGGAAATCCAGGAGGGCGAGAAGGCCTTTTTCGCCAAGATGGCAGAAAAAATGTGAAAACATTGTGAAAGCGAGGATAGCGTTTTGAGAAAGTTTGCATCTGTGGCTTCCATAATCTTTTTATGTATGATGCCAGAGATCTTGTGGGCGGATGAAGGAACGAATGCAATCCCGCCAACCGGATTTTATCTTTCATTCAGTCCATCAGCGGTGGTCCCTTTTTCCGTGGATACAACTTCTCCAAGCCTTTCACCCGGAAACATAGAGACCCGATGGGGAGGTGGCATAAGCACTGGTCTGGGATACCGATACGAAGACTTCAAGATCGAGGGCGAGGTCACGTACGGTCGAAGCGATGCGGATCACGTTAGCTTCTCCGGCGGTGGCGGAGATCTTTCGGGTTATTTTGAAATGTGGGGGGCGACGGTTAATTTTTATTACGACGTTCCAACAGGGACCCGGTTGAGACCCTATTTGGGAACCGGCTTGGGCGGCATCCATCTCCAGGCCCATGATATTACACTGGCCGGTTTTCCCCCGACCCGGGGGACCAACACACTTTTTACCTACAAACTCATGGCGGGCGTTTCCTACGCACTGACGGATGCATATAGCCTGCTATTGGGATATCGGTTCATGGGTATGGGCGAGCAGGATTATGAAACAGGGGGGATTCCCCTGCACGGAGATTCCATACATCTCCATGCAATTCAAATGAGCATGCGTTTCTATTTCTGAGAGCCTGTTTGAAAATTGCTGGATCAGGCCTGATATAACAAGGCGGAAAGCGCATCAAAAGCGGAGCAAACAACGAAGGTGTATGAGCATTTTGAGGTGCTTTCCAACGCAGTTTGCGGGCCTCAGACGGAATCTTCAAACAGGCTCTCAATGTCAATTGTCAGCGGCGAAGGTATTACACTGATTGATGTCTCCGGATTCAAGACCCCTCCGGAACCAGTACACCCGCTGTTCTGACGTGCCGTGGGTAAAAGTGTCGGGCACGACGTAACCCTGGGTCTTTCGCTGGAGCCGATCATCTCCGATTGCACTGGCGGCATTCAATGCCTCTTCAATATCTCCGGCTTCCAGTATCTGACGGGCTTTGTCTGCATGATTTGCCCAAATACCGGAAAAACAGTCTGCCTGAAGTTCCTGCTTTACCGAAAGCCGGTTACGATCCGCGCTACCCATCCGGTTTCCTGCCTCACGAACCTGATTGGAAATTCCCAGAAGCGTTTGAACATGATGTCCCACTTCATGGGCAATGACATAGGCCTGGGCAAAATCACCCGGGGCTTTAAAACGGTCTTTCAATTCCCGATAAAAGCTCAGATCGATATACACTTTCTGGTCGGCCGGACAGTAAAAGGGTCCTACCGCAGCATCTGCAAAACCACAGGCTGAGCTTACCGAGCCCGTAAACAAAACAAGCTTGGGTTCAACATAGGTCTTCCCACCGCGTCGAAACAGTTCCACCCAGGTATCCTCTGTGTCGGCCAATACGACAGAAATAAATTCCGCCAGCCGGTCTTCGTCCGCTGGCCTGGCCTGGGGTTGTGTTTGAACGCGGGTTCCAGGATCGACAGGATTCTGCTCCAGAATAATTGAGGGATCAACGCCAAAATAGAGAGCAACCAGAACCAGAATAATTGTTCCGATTCCGCCGCCAATTTTTCCGCGGCCCATCTGAATTCCTCTTCGATCTTCCACATTTCCGCTTCTCCTGCTGTCTAACCAGCGCATCGCACATCTCCTTCAACAGTTATGGGTGGGGCTGTGTGTCACGATATATTCCGGTGTATTATCGGAAACAATCACATATCAGCCGCCTGGGCCTGTCGGCCGGATGGAATTTTCAATCTGTTTCTTCTTACGGATAATACCCTTTATTGTCGAAATCAATAAAAATGATTCCTGATTGATTCACCTGTCTTTTTTCTTCAGATAATTCTATAGCTTCCCCTGTTTATGCGCTTATATTCTAAAATTACAGAATTCACGTTGATTATCATTGCGTATTTTGCCATTAAATCAATCTATAGCTTTCAAGATAAAGATTTTGGGAAGGCAGCAGGGAGGGGATAGGCCTTTTGGGGCCATCCCCGACCGATAACGCACCCAAAATCTTTATCTTGAAAGCTATAAATTGCAAATGAACCGGAGTGGTTACAATGTCCGATTATTACACAACACATTTTATGGATTACCATCAGAAAACTGTTTCTGTTATCCCGCTCTTTCTGCGACCCTTTATCGACCGGCTTGAAAAAGGCTCTTCCATTCTGGATGTAGGCTGCGGCAGTGGAAGAGATCTGCTCTTCCTCAAGAAAGCCGGTTTTGCTGTAACCGGTTTTGAAAAATCACCCGGCCTTGCCCACATGGCCGAAGTTCATAGCGGATGCAACGTCATTCGGGGGGACTTTGAAACCGATTGTTTTGCTTCCCTGAAAGTGAATGCGATCCTCCTTTCCGGAGCTCTGGTTCATGTTCCCGGTCACAGAATGGGTCATGTCCTTCAAAATATTCTAAAAGCATTACATCCCCAAGCACCTGATCGCGGGCTTGTATACATTTCTCTGAAAGAGGGTTTCGGGACTACGACGGATGAAACCGGCAGAACTTTTTACCTGTGGCAGGATGACCGGCTGAGGGTTCTGTATGACCAGTGTGGACTCGTTGTCCTTCATTTTGACCGGAATGTATCGACCATCGACAAAGACGATATCTGGCTGGGATATGTTTTGCGAAAGAACACCGGATAATTTCTAACCGCTTTAAAAATGAGTTTTCAGAAGGCAATTTGGCCGAAACCGCGAATGTTCCTGCTGCCTTCCCACGCTCAGAAATCTATGGCCTGTCTTCCCAATTTCGCAGAGCAGATGTATCCATAGGTTTTTGAAAACCTTGATGAAATTCACTGAGAAATGTATTTACTCTGTCTCGATTACAAAAATGCCAAATTGAACGGCTCTGGTCAGTTTCCGCTGAGAAGAACCCAGACGTCCATCACCAAATGGACTTTGCTTGATACCAACGATCGGTCCCTGGAACTGTTGCGTTTGATCCTGACATCCTTCAACAGCCCCGGGCATCTGAAGCGTATTCCTTTTTCGTTCAACAAACTGGTCGGCGACGGGACAGAACCGTTATTGACAATGAATTTGCGGGCACTGCACGCTTCCACAGACAAACACAATGGCCGGAACCCGGTAGTGACGGGTGGTTCGCAAATCAGTACCAGTGGAACCATTCAAAAGCCGTCGCAGACCTGGGGGAAACACTTTTTCCAGGAATTCGCCATACGGAACCCAAAGGACAGAGCCAACCCCGAACGTGATTTTATTCTGGCTTATGGAGATGATTTTGCCGTTCCCAGGGGCGACGATGCATTTGATTTCAGGGACGCGTTTTTCCGCAACCGGCGCTACCATTCTCTTTTTTCCCCTGCCGTCTCCCTGACCGATCCTGTGGCATTCCTGGCGCTTCTTTTTTTTCGTGGCGGAAAGCACAAGCGGCTTGCACCATGGCATATTCTGAATAGGATATGCCAGTTGATGGATAATTATGGTGTTCTGAATGTCCGCCATTGGCTGCAGACACCCGCCACGGCAGAACAGGAGTGGAACGCTCTCCCGGGTTGGCTGACTAAGCCTTTCACGCTCCTTCTGGATGCGGTTCGTCATACGCTGGATGCATTTCCAAAGGTGGGGACACCGGCAGACATTCCCGGTCTGATCCTGCTTCATCAATCCAGCCGCTGTTGCACGGACAATTTTTTCCCCATCTTTCTGACACTGATGGATGAACTTTTTCCCAATATGCAGTTTATCATGACAGTGCCCAAAGAAAAGCAGCATTTGATCCCCAAAGGATTGCTGGGAAAAAACCTTTCTCTGCCGTCCTTGCAGATAGAAGCACCCAGGCATTCAATCGTCAGAAAAAACGTGGATGTTCTGCTCATCGATGTTGATAGCCACATGCCCAATCTGGCGCTGATGAAACTTTCCCGCTATTTTAAACAGCAGGGACGCGACGTGATGCTGGCCCGCGGTGTGAATCGGATCAGTTCAGCTCGGGAGATTTATGCCAGTTGCGTTTTCTCATCATTGCCATCAAGCGAAAAGATCAGGAAACTCAAAAAATTTTACGGCGATTCTCTTCAGTTGGGGGGTTCCGGAGTCGATGTACAAAAGCGTCTTCCCGAAGAAATTGAGGCGTTGCCGTCCGACTATGGTTTCTATCCGGAACTGGATGATCGGGCCATTGGTTTTCTGTCACGGGGTTGTCCGCTGCATTGCCCCTTTTGCATAGTGCCGTTGAAAGAGGGGAAGCCCCGGCAGGTGAGCGATCTACAGACATTGCTTGAAAATGACCGCCGGAGCAAACTGATCCTGCTTGATGATAATATCCTGTCCCTTCCTCATGCAGATCAGCTCCTTGAGGAAATGGTTTCCAGAAACATCAGGGTCAATTTCACACAGACGCTGGATTGGCGATTTGTCGATCGGGACAGAGCTGCCCTGCTCAGACGAGTCCGTTGCTGCAACACGCGATTCACCCGCAGCAATTATTATTTCAGCCTCAATGACAATCGGCATCTTGATCTCGTGCGGGAAAAATATGAAATGTTTGGCTTCTCTTCCAGGGACAATGTGGAGTTTGTCTGCATGTACGGTTTCAACACCACCCTGGCTGAAGATATTCAACGCTTTCGTTTTTTGAGAAGCCTGCATGGCGCCTATGTTTTCACCCAAGACTATCAGCCCGTCCCCGGTGGTCCACCGCCAACGATAGACCACTTCTTCGAAGGTGATCCTGACCGGTTGATTGAAGAACTGATAAGGATCCTGTTCACTCAAAACATGAAGAGCATGGAAAAGTATTATCGGTGGGTCAGCAGAAAATACGCAGAGACTTTTGGCAAGCTGCACATGTCCCTGGTCGACACCATTTTCCGCTACAACCAACGACACCTCAAAGGACACTACATCGATACCATGGCAGGATTGAGAAATGAATCCGCAGTCTGACGAGCAGATATTGCGCAACTGCTCCAGTGAAGAGATCGGGCAACTGCAAAAGCTGGCATCAAGCACCACTGCCGGAATTTGGCGAATCAAACGGGCAAAGGCCCTGCTTGGCGCACTTCAGGGAATCAGCCCCGAAAGGCTGATGTACCAGGTCCGCGTACCGGTGATCTCGATTGTCAAATGCATCAATGATTTCTCTCGCCTCGGGATGGCATACTTTGACACGCCGGCGCGTATTCCGACACAACGGGAAGCCGCCGTTGAAAGGATGCTGGCATTGCTCGACAATCCATCGTCAGCACCTTCTGACACATCCTGTCATCTTTCACTGCGCTACATTGGTACCCAATTCACCGCGAACCAGATTCGCCTGATCCGCGAAATGATCCGGAATGATCCGAATGCGTCCCGCAACAGTATTGCCAGACAAATGTGTTTGACCTTCAACCTTTACGGGCCCAATGGCAAGCCTCGAAACGCTTCGGCAGTCGACATGATTAAACGCATGATAATGGATAATCTGATCAGTATTCCGGTCAGAGTTTCCCGCAAATACATTGCATCAACCCCTCCACTGAAAATTGTTTTACCCCTTCTGCCAATCAAAAAAGAAACGTCTCCCAAGTCCCTTTCTCTTTCTTTCGTACTGGTTCAGAAACCCGAAGAAAAAGCTTTGTGGAACGCCATGATTTATCATTTTCATTATATCCCGATTTACAAGCTTTTCGGTCCGCGACTGCGCTATCTGGTTTTCGCCGGAAATCATGAATCATCTGGAGGGACAGGTTTGGTGTCCCCTCTTGCTGCGCTAAGCTTTTCATCATCCGCCTGGCGCGTTTCCTGCCGCGATGATTATATCGGCTGGAATGATGCGCAACGGGTGATGAACCTGCCATTGGTGATCAACAACTCCCGTTTTCTGATCCTTCCTTGGGTAAAGGTTCCGAATCTCGCTTCCGCCATACTTGGCACCATTGGTCGAAGAGTGGGGCAGGACTGGGAAACCCGGTATAACCGCAGGCCTGTGTTGTTGGAATCCTTTGTGGAACGGAATCGATTTCGCGGGACCTGCTACAAAGCGGCCAATTGGCTGGAAGCAGGAACGACTGTCGGTTACAGTCTGCATGGCACAGAAAAAAAAGACAGCAGACCACCAAGGCGGTTTTTTTGCGGCCGCTTCAAAAGAACTTCAGAGATATCCTGTGTCAGCCTAACCATGGATAAGCGTAAGGCAAAAACGATGTTGAACCGTTTTATCAAAAAGTTAACCGCACAGGTTGAATTTTATTGCTGACTGGTTTCGATTGATGCAAGTCAGTTAGTGTTCCGGATAATACTATAGCGCTGTTCGGTCGATGTTCGTTGGGGATTTGAATTTTAACAAACTCGTTGACTGTTTTTAGATGTCCGAAGACGAACCTTGAATTGCCGTTACAACCACTTCAGGTTTGACATCAATTCCAGTCCAGAGGGCAAACGTGCGTTTGGCCTGGTTTGCAAGGGAGGAAAGACCGTCCATAAACGGGATACCTTTGTTTTGCGCCATGTCCTGCCAAAAATTACGAGAGCGACCGTAATTCAGATCAATCACCATTTCACAAATTGGTAATTGGAGTCGGTTCACCAGTTTTGCCAATTCTGGAGCCTCATCAGGGCTGGATACCGATGTTGCATTGACCACCAGATAGACCGAAAGAGGGCGCTCAGGAAGCATGTTAAATGGTATGGCCTCTCCGCCAACCTGTTTGACGATAGCACTGATTTTACTCTGACTCCGGCCGGTTACAAAAATCGGATTTGCATGAACCCAGTTTAGAATGAAGACAACAGCTCTGGCTGCACCACCCGTCCCGAATACAAGGGCTGATTTGTTGGCGACATCCAGGCCGGCATCTTTAAGCGCGTCCATGAAACCGATGGCATTCGTGTTATACCCTTTGAGTTTATTGCCATTTCTGACAATGGTGTTGATTGATCCGATAATGGTCGCACCCTCGGATAGTTCGTCGAGATGAGGGATAATTGCCTCTTTGTAGGGTGTGGTAACGTTTGCACCGGCTATATTCAGCGTTCTGATTTCTTTAACCGCTTCGCTCAGCTTACCGGGGCCTATCACGAAAGGTTTATAAGTCCCGTTAACGCCTGCTTTCCTCATGATTGCAGAAAAGATTTCAGGCGCCTTTGTATGCAATACACGCTCATCACCTAAAATGAAAAAGTTTTTTTCGATCTGCGAATTTCCCAAAATTGGTTCACCTTCCATATACTTGAGTTTTCGAAAAATAGTTCGGGACATTTATAAAGAGTTGTGAAATAATAGCTTGGTACACCGTTGTTTCCTAAAATATTCGGAGGAATCCGTGAAAATTCCGTGTGCCGAGCGTCTTGCATTTATCGTTACAGGGTTAGCATTTCTTCAGCCAGCCTTGACAACTTCTCAGTTCAACACCTTGACGCTGGTTGCAACAGCTTTGGTGTTGGGTGGTAAATTCAGCCTTTCAGAGATTAATCGCATGTGGCTTGGAGAAAAATGCGTCAGCACATTATCTCATTTTTTCTCACATGCAAAATTTTCAACAGATGAAATGCTGCATCTTTATGCGCTGAATGTCATCAATTTGTATAATCCAACGGGCGGCTATTATTGCATAGATGATACGATGAAGCATCACACCAATTTCTGCAAATGGATTCATGGCGTATTTATTTTGTTTGATCATGCACTGAAAACGAACCTCAAAGCAATCTGTGTAGTTGTCCTTTACTACAGCAACGGGGATGACATCAAGTTTCCCATTGGTTTTCGGATTTATTACCAGGATACCCAAAACATGCCCTGGCAGAAGGGGGAAAAGCCTGTTTGCAAGACCAAGTACGACCTGGCTCTGGAAATGTTGCAGTGGGCTATGAACAAAGGTTTTCCTCGGGGAGTCGTTTTGGCAGACTCCTGGTTTGGATGTGGCCCGTTTGTTGAAGGCCTTAAACGCTTGGGTTTGAGTTATATTATTGAAATCAAATATACTTTAAAAGTCAGGATGCCGTTCGGAGAACCCAAGCTCACCCCTACAGGGAAGATCGCAAAAAAACAGTACGATTGCACCCAACTGCCAGATGTTTTCAAAACCATAATCCCCTTCAGCAAATGTGGATTTGCCGCTAAAGAATCAGACGGAAAGGAGCAAAAAGTTCTCTATCATACAAAAATCATGACAGCACGGTTAAATTCCATTTCAGGGAAACACCGGATTGTACAAAGCATTGATCCAGTCAACCTAACCACCAAATATCTGCTCACAAATGAGCTCACCTGGGAAGCCACCAAAATCATTTCCGCATACAGCAATCGATGGGTTATCGAGGAATTTTTCAGGAATGCGAAGCAGTTAACCGATATGGAGGGAGCCACTATCAGGAGTGAACAGGGCGTGACATTATCGTTATGCCTGGTGTCCTGGATTGACTTCCTCCTCCATTTCGAGAACTACAAGCAACGCACTGCTGATAAATTGCCGAAGGAGTCATTGACGATTCCTTCGATAGTACGTCGGGCACAGTACGGAAATCTTGAGGCTTTCATGGACAAGGCGCAAAAAGATTTGAGCTTGTTTAAAAAGTGGTTCGGTATTGAAAAGAACAACCTGGACAGAAAACGGAAAAAGACTAACATGCTGATTAAACTTGAAGATTGTGCTGAAGATTGCACACAGAGCCTTTTGCCTCAACCTGTTTAAAGCAAAGACCATGCCAAAAAACTGATTTTAAAAGAGCTATTTTTCGAAAACTCAAGCATATATCAATCCGTAAAATAATCCGGTTTCATATTGACGGTCAACGGATCTGTTTCAGTCAGGCGTTCGGCCAATCCACTGATCTTGACAAGCTCATAGCTGAAAAAATACCGCGCGGTATGGAGTTTCCCCTGATAAAAATTAAAATCGGCTGAAGCCGCTGGTCCATCGTCGAGCGCCTGTTGTGCGGAAATTGCCTGAAGCAGCCACTGCCAGGCAATAGTGACAATTCCAAAAAACTCCAGATACAGGACCGCATCTGCCAGAAAAATCTCTGGTCCGTCTTTCACGGCAATACCTGTCAGTTTCAGCGTCACATCCTGAAGCAGGTCTTTGGCCAAACCCAGTTTATCCGCCATCGGAATCAGCGGGTTCAATCGTCTGGCCGAATCTATGGCAGTCTGAACGGTTTGAAGGTACAGAACGAAAGCCTTTCCATTTTCCATAACCACTTTCCGACCCAGAAGATCCATGCCCTGTATACCCGTTGTTCCTTCATGAATCGGATGAATGCGCATGTCCCGAAAATGCTGCTCAACCGGAAAATCCTGACAGTATCCGTATCCGCCAAAACATTGTATCGCGGCACTGACACTCAAAATTCCCATTTCCGATGCGTATGTCTTGGCCACAGGTGTCAACAGCTCCAGAAGAAGCCGGTATGTCTCCGGTTCATCGATTGAAGCACCTGCCTGGGTCAAGTCCTGATACAGACTGCATTGCATCAGCAGAGACAAGGAACCTTCGACGACAGACCTCTGAAAAAGCAGCATTCGTTTGACATCGGCATGATAAATGATGGGAACCTGTGAAGACAGGGGGTTCCGGGATGTCAGCGGCCGTCCCTGACAACGCTCCCGGCAGTATGCCATGCTGGCATGATAGGCGGCGGATGCAATGGAAGCTGCCCCCAAACCAACCCCGATCCGTTCTTCATTCATCATCTGGAACATATAGGCAAGGCCCTTGTGAGGCTGACCGAGCAGATATCCCATGCAGTTATTGTCATCTCCGATACAGAGCTCAACAATGGGGGCTCCCCGATACCCCATTTTATGAAAAATCTGTGACACCGCAATATCATTGGAAATCAGGTTGCCTGATTCGTTCAGTCGTTTTTTGGGAACGATAAACAGGGATATGCCTTTGGGGCCGACCGGTGCTCCCTCAATTCTGGCCAGCATCAGATGAACGATATTTTCCACACCATCATGATCACCTGCGGATATAAAGGTTTTTCGGCCCCGCATCCGGTAATATCCATCCTGTTCCGGAAATGCCGTGGTCATGATATCGGAAAGAGAACTGCCTGCCTGGGGCTCGGTCAGCGCCATGGTTCCCTGCCAATGTCCCGACAGCATTCGGGTGAGAAAAATCCGCTTCTGTTCATCATTTCCAAATGAGGCAATCAGCCGGGCAGCCCCTGCGGTCAGACCGGGATAGACACTGGCTGAATAATTGGCTGCGGAAAATATCATGAAACAGGCATTGGCAATCATGAACGGAAGCTGCTCACCATCACAGATCTCGGGAAATGTTGCCGCAATCCAGCCACCCTGACCGAATTCCTTTAACAGGTTTGAAACCGCGGGGTGTACTCGGACCTGTCCCGCCACCAGTGTGGGCGGGTTGTGATCCATTTCCGCAAATATGGGTTTTAGAAGTCTGTATGACAGTTTCATGGCGGCATTCAGCGTCATATCGAATGTGTTTCGATTGTGCTGCCGATAATAGGGTCTGCCGGCAAGAGATTGAACATCAAATACCTCGTAAAGCAGAAATTTCAGATTTCGAAAGCTGATAAATTTTTCAGCCATGCGCACCTCCTTGAATATGCTGACGATAACATGTATAATCTTTACCGTAAAAATGCAAAAACAGAATTCAATAGTTAGAATTCAGAATTCAGTATCACTTTTAAGATAATGATTTTGGGAAGGCAGCAAGGAGGGGATAGATTTTTTGCGGCTGACGTCTTGAAAAACTGTCGGTCATCCCCGACCGATAACGCACCCTAAATCTTTATTTTGAACGCCAAATATACCATACCGTCTTTTATGATAAATGGCTAATCGTGCAATCGAATTTATTCACACCTTCAGTCTGCTTGCGTAATGCCTATGCGCAGACATTTCTCGCCAGTGCCAAATTCCGGGCCTGGGGGAAAAACGACATGGCGTCAACCGAAAAATCAATAATCATTCATACAACAGATGGTGTTCGCCTGCTGGGTTATCACAGCAGACATTTCCCGGTGAGTGGTAAGGGGTTGGTGGTTCTGCTTCATGGATGGGAAGGAAGCTCGGATTCCACCTACATTCTGACTTCCGGACGCCATCTGTTTAATCAGGGGTTTGATATTTTCCGCCTGAATTTGCGGGATCATGGCCCAAGTCATCATCTGAATTCCGGTCTGTTTTATGCGGTTCTGCTGGACGAGGTGTTTCAGGCCATTCAACAGATTTCAGAAGAGGCCATGCCCCGTCCGGTTTTCCTGACCGGATTCTCCCTGGGAGGAAACTTTACGCTCAGAATCGCCAGAAAATGTCAGGACAATCCGATTTCCAACTTCAAACATGCGGTAGCCATCAGCCCGGTTCTGGATCCATCCAAAGCCACGGACAGAATTGATGAGAACCGGTTTATCCGAAAATATTTTTTAAAAAAATGGCGGCGGTCGCTGTCTGTTAAACAAAGGCTGTATCCTGGCCTTTATGATTTTTCCGAGCTGATGACACGTGACAATATTCGTTCAATGACTGAAATCCTGCTGAAAAAATACAGTTCCTTCAGCACTGCAAACGAATATTTCAGCGGTTATGCCGTGTTGGACGACGCTCTCAAATCGGTTGAGCTGCCTCTCACCATCATCACATCGGCAGATGATCCCATCATTCCGGTTGCGGATTTTTACCGGCTTGAACACAACCCGGCCACACGCCTGATGATTCATCAATATGGCGGTCATAATGGATTTTTACAGGATGTCCGACTTACGGGCTGGTATGAGATGCAGTTAGTCGATATGTTTAATGAATATTTGAAATAAGCGAATTTAACCAACCATTATAACAAGGATCATCATGTCATCAGAAAAAATCTCCCCGGTCGTCATCAGCGGTACCGGCTTATGGACGCCGAAACATATCATCACCAACGACGAACTGGTCGCGTCCTATAATGCATGGGCTGATCACTATAATAAAGAACATGCCGGTGATATCGAGTCGGGTAAACTGGAATCCAAACCCAAATCCACTGTCGAATTCATTGCAAAGGCTTCAGGTATTTTGCAGCGGTTTGTTTACATCAAAGAAGGCATACTGGATATTCAGCGAATGCGACCGGTCATACCGGAACGCGGGGAAGACGCGCTATCCGACCAGGCTGAAATTGCACTGCATGCCGCACGGGATGCCATAATTGCCGCCAATAAAACCGCAGCGGAAATCGACGCCGTGGTTGTCTCATGTGCCTACACCCAACGTCCGTATCCCGCAATTGCCATTGAGGTGCAACATGAACTGGGAATAAATGGCTTTGGCTTCGATATGCTGGTTGCCTGTTCAGCGGCCACCTTTGCCCTGCACAGGGGTTATGAAATGGTGGCATCAGGCACTGCCCGGGCCGTACTGTTGATCAATCCGGAATTAACCTCACCCCAGGTTAATTTTTGTGATCGCGACAGCCATTTCATTTTTGGCGACGTGGCGACTGCTACAATTGTGGAGCGGGCTGACACCTGTGTTGCCCCTCACAGCTATGAAATCCTCGGCACAAAGGCGATGACACAGTTTTCCAGCAATGTCAGATCCAATATCAGTTATATCAGCCGGGTCAACGATGTCGATCCATACGGCCCGGACAAGCTTTTCCATCAAAATGGCCGCAAGGTTTACAAAGAGGTCTGTCCCATGGCGGAACACCATATTCGCAGTCATGTGGAAAGTCTGGGTTTGACCATCGCGGACATCAGGCGCTTCTGGTTGCACCAGGCCAATATCAATATGAATACGCTGATTTCAAGCCGACTGCTGGGACGGGAAGCGAACATCGATGAAGCGCCGATTGTACTGGATCGTTATGCCAACACGGCTTCTGCAGGTTCGATAATTGCCTTCCATCTTCACAACCAGGATCTGGTCCGTGGTGATCTGGGCGTAATCTGTTCCTTCGGCGCCGGGTATTCGATTGGCAGCCTGGTCGTTCGAAAGAGATAGGGATCAGTTATTCTTCAGACATTAATGTGGTGATAACACAGATTCATGTTGAAATGCGGGAATGTCGAAATGCTGAAATCCCGGCATGCCCGCATTTTGGCATATCCGCATTGGTCATCCCCTTTTCCCCCCGGGGATAAGCAAAACGCTTGTTCATTCAATGCGCGTGCCACCCGCAAACTGCATCTGATACAGTTTCCAGTAGTCTCCCTGACGGGCAAACAACTCATCATGGCTGCCCTCTTCCACAATTTCACCATCCACAATGACAACGATTCGGGTGGCATATCCAATGGTGGACAGCCGATGAGCGATGACAAATGTCGTTCGCCCCTTCATCAGGTTTTCCAGCGCTTTCTGAACCAGCATTTCTGACTCGGAATCCAAAGAAGATGTGGCTTCATCCAGAATCAGAATCGGCGCATCTTTTAACAGGGCACGGGCAATGCAGATTCTCTGTTTTTCACCGCCGGACAGGCGGCTTCCCAGTTCGCCGATGGTTGCATCAAAGCGTTTCGGGAGTCTGTCGATAAAGTCCCAGGCATAGGCCGCGTGAGCCGCATTTTCAATTTCTGCCATCCCGACGGATGGGTTTCCATAGGCGATATTGTTGCGAATGGTGTCATTGAATAGAATCGGTTCCTGCGTGACAATGGCAATCTGATTTCGAAGTGACTGAATGGATGCATCGCGAACATCGATGCCGTCTACCAGAACCGCGCCCCGGCTGACGTCGTAAAACCGGGGAATCAGATTCACCAATGAGGTCTTGCCGCCGCCGCTCATGCCTACCAGTGCAACAATATCACCAGCTCTGACTCTCAGGTTGATGTTTTTCAGCACCATGATATCGTCATATTTGAACCAGACATCCCGAAAACGCACGGAATGGGGTTCCGGTCGAATCGTAACCGGATTATCTTTTTCATGAATGTCCGACTTTTTTTCGACAATGTCAAACACCCGGTCCGCTGCCGCAAGTCCTTCCTGGATTGAATTGTTTAATCCGCTCAGTTTTTTGACCGGATCATAGAGCATCAGAACCGCGGCCATAAACGAAAAAAACGTACCAGCAGTCGACGAGCCATTAATGACACGGTATCCCCCATACCAGATGATAAAGGCAATGCCGATGCCTGCCAGAAATTCCATGATGGGAGAGGACAGGGATCTGGCAATGACCGCTTTCATTTCAAGCTGAAAAAGCTCTTCTGTTTTCTGATGAAACCGCTTTTTTTCATACGGTTCCATGCCAAATGCCTTGACAATTTTGTTGCCGGAAAAGGTTTCATGCAGAAATGCGTTCATTTCAGCCATGGATTCCTGGCATCCGGTGCTGACCCGCCTGACCCGCCTGCCAAATTTGACAACCGGAATGAAGGCGATGGGAAGAATAATCAGCGCATATAGCGCCAGTTTCCAGTCCCGGTAAAAAATAACGCCGGTCAGTCCGATAATGGAAAAACAGTCTCGCAACGAGGCGGTCACAGCGGTGGAAACCATGTTCCGGATGATGTTGACGTCATTGGTGATCCGGGACATCAGGACACCGGTTTTTTCAGCATGAAAAAACGCCAATGGCAGATCCTGAATCCGGTCATAGAGCATGTTGCGAAGCTTTCGAATGATACCCTGGCCCACGTCGTTCATCAGATAATCCTGTCCGTACATGCTGAGCCCGCGAAGCAGATAGATGACGATTACCGCCATCGGAATCAGTTTTAACATGGCCAGATTACGGCTGAAAAAAATATCATCCAGAACCGGCTTGACCAGAAACGCGGTGGCAGACGTGGCCCCGGCCATGACCAGCATGCAGAGCATGGCCAGAAACAGTTTGAGCCAACAGTCCCGAATCAGAGACAGAATCTGTTTATGGCGTTCGCGGAATGAGGGAATTGATAGCTTCATGCCTGACACTTCAGCAGGTCGAAAGCGATGTCCGCCACCCGTCCGGATGCCCCGGGCCCGCCCAGGATGGTTTTGGCTTTCAGAAGTTTCCGCCGAATGGATTCGCGCTCTTCCGGGTGCGTCAGGAGTCGGTGGGAAATCGCGGAAATGGTTTCCGGTGATGCCTTCTCTTGAATCAGCTCAGGCACAATGGATTCACCGGCAACCAGATTGATCAACCCAATATGATTCACCTGAATCAGGGCCCGACCCAGCCAATAGGAAACAGGCGATACCCTGTAGATAATGATCATGGGTTTGCCATGAATGGCAGCCTGAAGCGTCACTGTTCCAGAAACCGCGACCACCATATCACATCGGTTAAAAACACTTCCGACTTCACGGTCGTCAATTTCTAAGGAAAGCTGGTCGGAGAAGGGGGCACAGATCTGATCCAGAAATTCACGGTGTATTCCAGGGGCCATAGATACGATGAACCGGATATGCTTCATTGTTTTTTGCAGCCTGACAGCGGATTGAAGCATGACCGGAAGATGCCGGACGATTTCACCTTCCCGGGAGCCGGGAAGTAAACCCAGTGTGGGAATCGAAGATGGCCCGTGGTTCGAATCATAAACAGAACCATCGGGTTCGATATCGAGAAGCGGATGTCCGACAAATGTGACCGGAACCTGGTGTTTTTCGTAAAAATCGGCTTCAAACGGCAGGATCACGGCCATATGATCAACCCGCCTGGCAATGGTTTTAACCCGTCCGGAACGCCAGGCCCATATCTGCGGGCTGATATAGTATAATACCGGAATGCCTGTTTTTTTTGCGGTCTTGGCCACTTTGAGATTGAAATCCGGAAAATCGATCAGGATTAGCAGATCCGGCCGAAGTGCCTTCATCATATCGGCCGCTGCCGAAAATCCCTTTAGAATCTGTGGAATTTTTGCAACCACCTCGGTGATACCGACAACTGAAAGCGATGCCGAATCGATCAACACCCGTACACCGGCCTTCCTGAGCGCATCTCCTCCAATTCCAAAGAAAAAAAGATTGGGATGTTTCCGGCGCATGGCCCTTACCAGATTGGCGCCATGGAGATCGCCGGAAGCTTCTCCGGCAATGATCATGACGCACTTGAACGATACGGAATCATTCATTCCGATAGCGCTTCCGGATGGCTCTGGTTGAAAGAATGGATTCGATCCATAATGAGAAGGGAAATCTTAAGCGCGTCCCGGCCCATCTGACCGGTCACTTCCGGTGGCTGTCTTTGAGAGACCGAATGGATGAACGCGGTCAGTTCAGATTCCAGCGCGTCTCCTTTGTCAAGGGCCCACTGCCGGATATCCGTTCCGGGAATAATCCCTTCGGTCTGGCTTCCATTTCGGCGAATCACCAGGATATCACGGGAAGCGAAATCGATGGACACATAGGCATCCTTTTGAAAAAGTCTGAGCTTTCGTTCGTTTTTCAGGGATATTCGGCTGGCTGTGACATTGGCGACACACCCATTGTCAAATTCCAGGCGAACGCTGGCAATATCAATATGTCCGGAAATGACCGGAATGCCGGATGCATGAATATCCCTGATTTCTGAGCGGACAAAACCCAGAATCAGATCGATATCATGAATCATCAGATCCAGAATCACGCTGACATCAATGCAGCGCGGCTTGTATATGCTGAGCCGGTGAGATTCGATAAACATGGGTCGGCTGATGATATCTTTCAGCGCAACGACTGCAGGATTGAACCGTTCCAGGTGACCGACCTGAAGAACCCGTCCCCGATGTCTGGCCAGATCGACCAGATGATCAGCCTCGTCGAGGCAGTCCGTAATGGGTTTTTCAATCAGAACATCGATATTGGCTTCGAGAAAATCCCGGCATACCGCAAAATGATCCGGTGTGGGTACCGCGATGCTGACCGCATCCACTTTACCGATAATATCCTGATGGGAGAAATAGGGCGTTGTGCGAAACTGCTCGGCAATTGCCATTGCCCGTTCCGGGTCGGAATCCACCACACCGATTAGATCCACATTTGCCATGCGGGAATATTTTTCCGCATGAAATTTTCCCAGATACCCGACGCCGATAACGGCGACCTTGATTTTTTTCATCTTCCGATCATACCCGTCTATATTCCAATGATGGTGATACCGTATGTATCGGCGTTTTCAATCATTTGAGACCGGTCAAACACTACGGCTTTTCCAGCCTCGACAGCCAGAACCCGCACACCGGCCTGATGCATGACTTCAATCGTCTGCCGCCCGACCGCCGGAATATCAAAACGGGTGTCCTGGGAGGGTTTGCAGACCTTAACCGCAACGGCATTGCCTTTACCCAGGGTTCCACCCCGCAAAATGGTGGCGTCTGTTCCATCGATGGCCTCGACTGCCAGAACCGACCCACCGCCAATAACGATACACTGACCGATGTCCAGACGGCCGATCTCCTTTCCCAGGGTCAGACCCAATTCAATATCTGATTTTTCAGATGCGCTGGGCCTGCGCTTTGTCCAGCACCCAGAAGGCGCAAGAAGGTCGGGTAAGAGAAATGTGGAGGGTTGAATTCGAATGCCTTTTTTCTCAAGAAAACCGGCAAAACCTCTCAGAATGGCGTCATCCTGCGTGCTGCGCATGGCTGCAACCAGCATGATGGCGCGCATATCCGGGCGAATGTCGGTAAAGATTCGGGTTTTCTGAATGGCGCCCAGCATCACGGCTTCCGAGACATGATGCCGCTGAAAAAATTGAATCAGACGACGAAGTTGGCCCAAATGAAGCCATTCCACGGCTTCAACATAGTCACCTATCGTCATATCCGCCTCATTGACATAGGCAGCAGCATATACCGAATAGCCTTTGTCTCTGGCAGTTTTGGCAAACAGAATCGGAAACTGTCCACTGCCTGCAATTAGTCCGATGCGTTTGACTGGTATGGATTCAGGCAAGGTTCTTACCGTGAAAAGACATGTTGTGAGATATGAGTCGTACGAATTTGATTAAATGGTCATGAATTGCCGATGCGTTCGCCAGCTACGGAACGCCCAACCTTTCATCTTCAGCATTCCCCCTTCGATCACCGCGTAACGCCCCTTTCCGATGATTGAAGAAAATCAATAAAACGAATAACTTCTGGAATCATGTCAACTTCGGCCTGGACCCGCAGAATGGCTTCATTCAGGGTCAGTCCAATCCGGAATACAATCCGATAGGCCCGTTTAAGACGGGCAAGGGTTTCCTGTGAAAAACCCTGCCTTTTTAAACCGACCGAGTTGAGCCCACGAAGAGCAGCCCGATCTCCTGCAGCAATGACAAACGGTGGAATATCCTTGACCACTGCCGATTTTCCGCCGATAAACGCATGATCTCCGACACGGACAAACTGATGGATGGCCACCAGTCCACCCACCGTGACATGGTTGCCCAGAACAATATGGCCGGCCAGAGTTGCGACGTTGGCCATGATGACATGAGATCCGGTTTTGCAGTCATGGGCGACATGAGAATAGGCCATCAACAGATTGTGATCCCCGACGATGGTGATGCCGCCACCAGAAACCGTTCCCCGATGCACCGTGACAAACTCCCGAATGATGGTGTTACTGCCGATTTGAACAACTGTTTTTTCGCCTTCAAATTTAATGGACTGAGGCGCTGCCCCAATCGAAGCAAACTGATAGATGTGGCAGTTTTTCCCAATTGTGACATAGGGATCAATCGTTGCATGCGGTCCGATTCGGGTTCCGTCACCAATGATCACATCGCCCGCGATCACGGCATACGGGCCGATGGTAACATTGGCACCAATTTCTGCATCAGAACTGACAATGGCAGTAGGATGAATCATGCATCTTCTCCATAAGCGGCTAAAAATTCGGCTTCAGCCACCAATTTTTCATCAACAAATGCGTTTCCGGCCATCTTGACGGTTTGCATCCGCTGCTTCAGCAAACGGACTTCCAGAATCAACTGGTCGCCGGGAAGAACTGGTTTTCGAAATCTGACTTTGTCAAAACCCATGAAATAGACGCTTTCCAGTTGACAGTCCATCGGTATTTTGGCTGTGGCCAGAATTCCGCCCGCCTGACCCATGGCTTCGACAATCATAACGCCAGGCATGATCGGATTGGACGGAAAATGTCCGCAGAAATAGGGCTCATTAATCGTCACATTTTTCAACGCGACGATTTTTTCACCGGGAATCAACTCTATTACCCGGTCTATCATCACCATGGGATAGCGATGAGGAAGCCGTTTGAGGATATCGCGAATGTCCATAATCCGGTCCATATATTCAAGTCTCCAGGATGATAGCAATCACTCACTACGCAAAACGCTCAACCTTCCAATGCGGTCAGCCGCTTTTCCAGTTCCGATATTTTTTTCTTCAGTTCCGGAAGCCGGGTGACAATGCGTTGAACCCGCAGCCATTGACCATGCGGCATTTCCGGAGAACCGGAAACCACTGTATGTGGCGGAACGGATTGGGCAATACCCGCCTGAGGCCCGACCGTGGCACCGTCTCCGATGGTCAGGTGGCCGGATACACCGGCCTGCCCGGCCAGAATTACACCTTTGCCTATGGTGACGCTTCCGGATATACCCACCTGCGCAACGACAAGGGAATTTTCACCAATGACGACATTATGTGCAATATGAACCAGATTATCGGTTTTGACGCATTTCTGAATCCATGTTTTTCCAAACGTGGCCCGGTCAATGGTATTGCACGCGCCGATTTCCACATCATCATCGATCTGAACATGCCCGATATGCGGAATTTTATGATAGCTGCCTGCCTCCGGTGCATATCCAAATCCATCACTTCCAATGACACTTCCCGCCTGGATAATCACCCGATTTCCGATTCGGGTTCCATGAAGAATGGAAACATGGGAAAAAATTTCGACATCATCTCCGATAACCACATTCCGGCCAATGCTGACCTGTGAATGAATGGTGACCCGGTTTCCGATAACAGCCCCTTTCTGAACAAACGCAAACGGGCCTATGGAACAGTCCTCACCCAGCACAACCCCTTCTTCAACAGCCGCATGATGACTTACACCTGTATCGGGTCTGATTTCAGGGTGAAAGAATCGAACCAGGTTATTGAAGGCCATCTGAGGATTTTTCACACGAATCAGACAGCCTGCGCCATCCCTAACATTTTCCGGAACGAGGATGGCTCCGGCCCGGGTCTGGTCCAGATGATTTAAAAATTTTGGCTGACAGGCAAATGTAATCTGATCTTCCTGCGCCGTTTCAAAAGGTGCCACGCCGTGAATGATCCGATGAATATCCCCATCAACTGTTCCCTGGATCATGCGGGAGATGTCAAAAAGAGAAAGTTCCATAGGATGGCCCTATTTTTTCTTTTCCGTCGTGCCCTCGACTTTTTGAGGAGACTGGGTATTATAGAGCTGGATGATCGCATCGGTAATGTCAACTGTCTGAGGTGCATAGACCACGCCGCCGGTCCGTTTTTCCACAATTAAAATATAGTTTTCTTTTTTCCCATGATCCTGTATGATTTCAACCACTTCTTTTTGTATTCTGTTGATGATCTTATTTTCAAGAAGCTTGAAATCTTCCATGTATTTCTGCTGAAGGGCCTTGAAATCGCTGACTTTTATGCGGAGATCACGCTGCTTTTCATCCCGCATTTCCTTGCTCATGACCAGGGATTCGCGATCCAGCTTTTTTTCCATCTCTTCGATGTCAGATCCTTTTGCCTTCAGATCTGACTCCATCTGTTTGCCCTGCATATTGATTTCAGCCTGGGCAGACTTCCCCGCGTTTGAGATTTCCAGAATTTTCTGAAAATCCACCACGCCGATTTTGGTCGCATCAGCAGCATGGACGGAAATTACAGCAAACGCCATCACGATCAGAACAACAGCACCATATCTTAACACACGCATCTCAAAAATTCCTTTCTGTGTACGATAGCTTTCAAGATAATGATTTTGGGGAGGCAGCAGGAAGGGGATAGACCGTTTTGCGGCTGACGCCTTGAAAAACTGTCGGTCATCCCCGACCGATAACGCATCCAAAATCGTTATCTTGAGAGCTATATTTATAAAGTGGGAATCCGTTCACGATTCAAACCGATCCCATGCAATCAAAATGCCGATCCCATGGTAAATTCCCATTTCCCGCTTTTGCTCTCTCCGTCTTTCGGATCCAGAATAAACCCGTTTTCCAGCCGAATCGGTCCCATTGGGGAATACCACCGGATACCAAAGCCGGCGCTTTGTCTCAAATTATCCAATGCGATGTCTTCATCATCATTATAAACATTCCCCGTGTCATAAAATACCACGCCCATAACGCCGGCGTCTTTCAACAGTGGGAAAATATATTCCAGGTTAAACTGAACGTATTTATCACCGCCGATTTTATCCCCGTTTTCATCAACCGGGCTGAGATCCTGCCACTTGAATCCGCGAAGCGAATTGATGCCGCCCAGATAGAACCGGTCATAGGGTGGCAGCAGTTCCCCGGGATGTTGATCGATCAGGCCTGCCTTGGCATGCGCAAATCCAACGGTTCCCCAGAACAGGGGAATGTAATGCCCCAATTCACCAATATATTTGGTAAAACCGATATCTCCGCCCAGAAAATCACCGGCGTATTCTACGGACAGGGCGTGGCTGGACCCCTCTGTCGGGTTGAACACCCGGTCCCTTGAATCATACCGGATGGACGGGGTGATACTGCTGGTGACGTTTTTACCTTCCATTGTTTTGAAGTAATTGGACAATCCCTCATCCAGATTGTACATGTCACTGATGTCATAGCCATAGGTCATATACATCCGGGTATAATCCCATACCGGATATCCAAAGCGGATGGCCACACCGGTGCTGTCCAGATCATAGGTGTCGTAATCCCGCTCCTGGTCATACAGGTCAACGCCGGCTGAAAGCGGAATATCAAACAGCCAGGGTTCGGTAAAACTCAGATTATATCGGGTGGTTCTTCCGCCAATCTCTCCCTTGAACTGCAGAATCTGTCCCCGACCAAAGAGATTTCGCTGGGTGACCGACCCGACAAAAAACACGTTTTCAACACTGCTGTAGCCGCCGCCGACCGTAAACGTGCCGGTCGGCTTTTCCTTTACATTGATATCCAGGATCATTTTATCAGGTGCGCTGCCTTTAACCGTATTGACCTTGATATCTTCAAAATAATCCAGCCGATATAGATTTCGAATGCCGCGTTTGAGTTTTTTTCCGCTAAAAAGTTCCTGCTCATACGATTGAAGCTCTCTGCGAATGACCTTGTCCCGTGTCTTGGTATTGCCGGATATCTGAATCCGTTCAAAATAAACCTGTGAATTCCTTGTAATCCCATAATCTATATCCACAAGCAGTTCCTTGGCATTCTGATCGATTTTGGGCATGACATCTGCGTAGGCATATCCTTCATCGGCATAATAGTCATTCAGGGCCAGAACGTCATTCCGCATGACTTCCCGGCTGTAGTATTCAGCCCTGGAAATTTTCAGAAGCTTCAGCAATTCCGGCTCTGATGTCAGCAAATCGCCTGACACACTGACCTTGCCGACTTTAAAGCGGGCTCCCTCATCGATTTTAATCGTGACAGTAATCCATTCATTGGCAAAGTCGACGACAGGCTCGCCGACTCTGGCCTGAATATAGCCATTGTTGTGGTAAAAGGCAGTCAGCAGTTCCACATCCTGATTCAAATCTTCCCGATTCAGCTCACCAGAGGATGTAATCCAGGACCAGAAACCTTTTTCATCGGTTTTCATGATCCCTTTCAGTTTTTTGGCTGGGAATGCGGCGTTGCCTTCAAACCGTATTTCCTTGATTTTGATTTTTTCGCCCTCATCGATACTAAATTCCAGATCCCCCTGATTGTTTTCGAGAGATTTGATGGCATAGGTAATTTTGACGTTATGGTAGTTTTTTTCCTTGTACAGATCCTCCATCCGTTTGATGTTGCTTTGAACTTTAAAAATGTTGAGTATGGAGCCGGTCTTGATATCCAGATTTTCCTGAAGTTTATCATTTTCAATGACACGGTTTCCCGAAAAGTTAATCAACCGAATGGTGGGTTTTTCCCGCACCTGAAAAATAATGCGCTTGCCATCTGCAATATCTTCAGCCTCGATACGGACATCCTCAAAATACCCCATCCCATAAATTGCCTTCAGGTCATTTGAGAGATTCTGCGCCATATAAATATCACCGGACTGCGTTTTGATGGTTCGCCGGATGGCATCGGCCTCAATACGCCGATTGCCGAGAATAACGATATCGGCAATTTTATCCCGTTTGAACAGGCGCAATCCCATGTCATTTGTAATTTTTTTAATGGCGGGGGCCAGATTTTCAATGCCTTCGCCTTCTGAAAAAAATGCAGTCGGAGATTTGCCACCGGTTGTATCAATCATTCGGGAATCGATACTGAAATTTTGGGCAAGCCAGGTCAGGCTTCCCCAGATGATATAGTCAGCTCCGGCCTTGAGACCGATGTTTTGAAGCGTGGATATGTCTCCTGTCCGGATCGCCTGAGATGCATCAGGCAACTGGTCAGATTTAATCAGGCTGGCACCTTCTTTTTCCAGATTGCGGCCAACCGCATCCGCAGTCTGACTTTTCAGATAGTTCAGGTTCTGCGGTGCATAAATTTCAAATGGAAAAACAAGGATTCGAACTGTCTGTACGGCATAAACCGGCTGCATACCGCACCCCAGAACCAAGACAACCATCAGGCATATCCGTTTGAGCATAATGACACCTCAGCGTGTTTCCATCAATCTGGCATGTTGAAGGGTGACATGGCGCGACATCAGGCCGGCCAGATCCCGGTTATGGGTAACTACCACCATTGTCATGTGAAATTCCTGATTTAACTCCATCAAGAGGCCATGAACCGTTTCACTGTTGGCCTCATCCAGGTTTCCGGTTGGTTCATCCGCCAAAATCAGGGCGGGCTTCAACACCAAAGCCCGTGCCAGGGCTACCCGCTGCTGTTCGCCGCCGGAAAGCAAACTGACCCGGTGTGTCAGTCGATCCTGCAGTCCAACACGTACCAGAATCTGTTCCGCATCCCGGCGGGCATGGGCCATGGGGTCGCCTTTGATCAAAGCAGGCATCATGGTGTTTTCAATGGCGCTGAATTCCGGGAGCAGATGATGGAACTGAAACACGAACCCAATGGATGTGTTTCGAAATGCGGCCAGTTGAACCGGGTCCATGTCGAGAATATTCTGACCGCTAAACATCATCGAGCCGTTGTCCGGTTTCTCCAGTGTTCCCAGAATATGAAGAAATGTGGATTTCCCAATTCCGGAGGCCCCGACAATAGCAATGCTTTCGCCTTTTCGAATATCAAAGTCAACATCTTTCAATATCTCGATGCGAACGCCGCTGCTATCAAAGCTTTTACTGATATGTCGAACAGAGACAAGCGGTTTCTGCGTATCATCCATATTGGCATCTTGCTGATCATCAGCCATAACGTATCGCTTCGACCGGATTCAGACGGGACGCCTGCCTTGCCGGATACAGGGTCGACAGAAAGCAGATGGCAAGGGAACTGATCGCGATGATGCCTATGTCCATCATTTTCAAAAGAACCGGTAGCTTGCTGATATAATAGACATCTCCAGGCAGTTCGATAAACTGATAATGTTCCAGCAGTTTACACAGGATCACTCCCAGGGTGACTCCGATAAAGGTGCCCAGGGCGCCGATGGCCATCCCTTTGAAAACAAATATTTTCCGGATGCTGCGGTCGGTTGCGCCCATGGTTTTTAATATGGCGATATCCCGTGTTTTTTCCATCACCATCATGATCAGTGTACTGGCAATATTAAAAGCAGCCACCAGAATAATCAATGCCAGAATGATAAACATCACGGTTTTTTCAAGTTTTAATGCAGAGAACAGGTTCCGGTTCATCTGCATCCAGTTTTTGGTCCAGTATGGAAAACCCAGTGTGCTGGCAATGTTTTTCGATATGGATGCTGCCTGATAGATATCCTGGATGCGGACTTCGATACCCGTGACCGATTCATCCAGATTGGTCAGTTTCTGGGCATCCCGAAGATGAATATATGCCAGTGAGCCGTCATATTCATACATGCCGGACTCAAATCGGCCGACAACTGTAAACCGTTTCATGGCGGGCATGATCCCGGCCGGCGTGATCGTACCCCTTGGCGTAATGACATGAACCATGTCTCCTTTAGAAACACCCAGGCTGCGGGCCAGCTCTTTTCCAAGAATGATGCCGGGCAAATCGGACGGTGATCCGGCAGGTGACGAAGACCCATCGAGCCGGATCAGATCCTCTGCATTGAAATTTTTGATGACCCGTCCAACCGTGTCCGGAGCAATGCCCCGGATCATGGCGCCCGACAATCCGGATGATGACCGGATCATGACTTGGGTCATGATAAATGGGGTGGTGGCCTGGACGCCCTGCATTTTTTCCAAGACCTCCATGATCCGGGAATAGTCTTCAAACCGCTCAACATGTTTCATCACCACGATGTGAGACTCCACCCCCAGGATGCGGGATTTCAGATCAGATTCAAATCCGGCCATGACCGCAATCACAACAATCAGTGCCATCACCCCGACAGCCACGCCGGAAATGGACAACAGGGTGATCAGGGATATGAATGCCTGTCGCTGTCTGGCCCTGAGATAGCGTCGTCCGATAAAATATTCAAACCGCATAAAAATTCCTGGTGCTGCAATTCTGTATATTCTGACAAAATAATGAAAAAGACATAACCGCTTTAAAAAACCGTCCCGTCATCCAACCCTCCGCATCATCCGTCCGTTTCGGGGTGTCATCATATCGGCATGTCTGCATTGGCTATGGGTTTCATATGCGGGAACAGAATCACTTCCCGAATGGATGGTGAATCGGTCAACAGCATGGCCAGCCGGTCAATACCGATGCCCTCTCCGGCTGTCGGCGGCAGGCCATATTCAAGTGCTTCAATGTAATCCGTATCCATGCGGTGCGCTTCCTTGTCTCCGGCTTCCCGGTCTTCCACCTGCTGCCGGAACCGTTCATACTGATCCGCCGGATCATTGAGTTCTGAAAACCCATTGGCGATTTCATATCCGGCAATGAACAGCTCGAACCGGTCGGTCAAGTCCGGTTCCGTATTGCTTCTGCGGGACAGGGGTGACACCTCGACCGGATAACCGGTTATAAACGTCGGCTGAATCAGCCGGGGTTCGACCAGGACATCAAAGAGCTTGGTGATGATTTTGCCTAAACGGGTTTTTGGGGGTATCGGGATATTTTTTGACTGAGCAAATTCCAGAAGTTTTTCACGATCATTCAGAATGGATGAATCGACACCGCCAATTTCCGTCAGTGCGGAACTGAGCGTCATGCGTTTATATTGACAGCCCAGTTCAATGGATTGTCCCTGATAGTCTATCCGGGTGCTGCCGGTCACTGCTTTGGCGGTTTCGGCAAACATGGCTTCTGTCAAAATCATCAGATCCTGATAGGTGGCATATGCCTGATAGAATTCCAGCATGGTGAATTCCGGGTTGTGACGGGTGGAGACACCTTCATTTCGGAAATTCCGGTTGATTTCAAAAACGCGCTCGAACCCGCCGACCACCAGTCTTTTCAGATACAGCTCGGGGGCGATTCTCAGATAAAGATCGATATCCAGTGCGTTGTGATGGGTCACAAACGGGGTTGCTTCGGCACCGCCGGCCATGGTCTGCATCATGGGGGTTTCCACCTCGATAAAATCCTGCTGGATCAGAAATGATCGAATCGCCTGAATCATTCTGGACCGTTTGACAAAAATTTCCCGCACCTGTGAATTCATGATCAGATCTACATAACGCTGGCGGTAGCGTTTTTCGGAATCTTTCAGGCCATGAAATTTTTCCGGAAGCGGCATGACTGCCTTGCAGACCAATTGCATTGTCTGAGCAAGAAGCGTCCACTCACCGGTCCGGGTTTTAAACATGGTTCCGACCAGGCCAACAATGTCACCGACTTCAAGCTGTTTAAACAGATCATAGGTCTCCTGCCCGACCTTGTCTTTCTGAATATATGCCTGAACCTGCCCGGATCGGTCCTTGAACCGGATAAACGCGGATTTCCCAAACCGGTTGATAGCCATCATCCGGCCTGCCACAGAGAAAACCATCTCTCCAAACCCGGTTTCACCGCCTGCCAGATCGATATGTTCCAAAATCTCTTGAATCGAATGGGAAACCCTGAAATCATTGGGATACAGATTGATGCCGTCCTTCTTTAGCGCCTGAATTTTCAGCTTACGCTTTTCAATAACCTCGCTGGTTTTTTCAACAGCCATGGTGGACCGGTCCTTATTTATCATCAGATATGAGATTTGAGATTGGTATGCCCGCTCTCACGACGTCACGCCCTCACGCAAGATTCAGTTTCAGCTTGATAGCGGCGCGCACCTCATCCATGGTTTGCCGGGCTACCGCTCTGGCCCGGTCGCTTCCGGCCATCATGATATCCTTGACCAGTCTGGGATGGGCTTCGTAATAGGCCCGCTTATCCCGGATGGGTTTCAGTGCCTCGATCAGGTTGCCGGCCATCAGATTCTTGCACTCGACGCAACCGATTTCGGCACTCCGACACTCCCTGTTGACCCGATTGACCGTTTCCGGGGGAGAGTACAGTTTGTGAAATTCAAACACATTGCAGATGTCCGGGTTGCCCGGGTCTTTGCGTCTGGCCCGATTCGGGTCCGTGATCATGGTCGCGACCTTGGCGGCGATAGTTTCGGGTGTGTCTGACAGATAAATGGCATTGTGGTAGCTTTTGCTCATTTTTCTGCGATCCAGCCCCAGAATTTTGGATGTCGGTGTCAGGATGGCTTCGGGTTCCGGAAACACATTTCCGTAAAGAAAATTGAACCGTCTTGCAATTTCCCGGGTAATTTCGACATGCGGGACCTGATCAATGCCAACCGGAACGCCATTGGCCTTGTACATGATGATATCGGCGGCCTGAAGAACCGGATATCCCAGAAAACCGAAAGTCGACAAGTCCTTGTTCTCGAGCTGAATGATCTGATCTTTATAGGTCGGATTGCGCTCCAGCCAGGGAACCGGGGTGATCATGGACAGAATCAGGAACAGTTCGGCATGTTCACGGACCAGGGACTGAACAA
>Ga0351888_1017_pt2 | contig 41538 bp, 8 predicted proteins | sample TotcelFGM3001M13_FD_206770 | JGI IMG/M metagenome (GOLD analysis project Ga0351888, IMG submission 206770) | Enriched cells from coal bed in the Powder River Basin, Montana, United States - Total cells FGM rep3 HSBNCT.FGM.300.1.M13 ... | reverse complement strand
CGGCGGTGCGCGCCATCGACCTGGGCGCCAACGCCTTTGATCTGGGCGGCGCGGAACTGACGCTGACCTGGGCGGACATCAGCGACGTGTCGACGGTCAGCGTCGAGGCCAGTGCGGGGCTGGCCCAGGACCTGATCGACTTCCTGCGCATCGGCCCGCAACAGGTGCTGGACCAGCTGGCCACCCTGCAGCAGTTCTCCGTGGCCTTCGAGGGCCAGGAGATCCCGCTGCTGCAAGGCACGCTGGACACGATCGTCGACGTTGTGCAGACGATCGACACCAAGGTGATCCAGCCGCTGACGGGCAGCTTCAGCGGCGGCGCCAACTTTGGCACGCTGCAGGACATGCTCCGCCGCCTGTCCCGCGAGCTGGGCATCGACCCGAGTGAATTCAATCTGGCTTACGATTCGCCCAGCAAGGAGTTGACCTGGACCTTGAGCATCGGCAAGACGTTCACTGCCGACGAAGCGCTGGACTTGGGCTTCGACCTGGAGAACGGCTTGGCCGACGTCAGTTTCTCGACCGACGCCGCTGTCGAAGCCGGCTTGGAATTCGAGATCATCGTAGGCATCGACTTGGGCGACCTGGTTTCGACGCCGGCCGATCCGGGCCGCTGGATCTTTATCAAGGATCCCGCCGTCAGCGCCTCGCTGGCCCTGAGCGCCACCGACCTGGACGCCGACGCCCGCTTTGGGTTCCTGTCCATCGGCATCGTCGACGGCACGGCCACGGCCGACCCGACCTTTACGCTCAGCCTGTCCGACCCGGGCTCGCACGCCAACGACGGGCGAATCGACTTGGGCGAACTGCTCGACGCGCTGGCCAGTCCCAATCTGGTCTTCACCGGTTCCGCGAATATCTCGCTGCCCGTCAGCGCTCCGTTCCTGGGCATCACGGCCGGACCGGAGACGGCGATCAGCTTGGACTGGTCCGATCTGTCCGATCCGGACACGTTGTCGGTCGACCTGCCCGAGTCGCTGTTCGACATGTCGCAGTTTACGAACATGGACGCAGGGACGTTGGTCAGCCTGCTGGGCCAGATCACGAGTTGGCTGGGCGACTTTAAGAACAGCGAGGCCTTTTCGATCGACGTGCCGCTGGTGGGCGATGTCTTGCGCGGCGTGCTCAAACTGTCGGACCTGATCCAAGTCAATCTGCTGTACGACGACAATGGGACCAACGATCCGGGCGACGACGTGGCCAAGCTGCTGGACCAGAACAACCAGCCCACGTTCCGCACGGTTCAGGAACTGGCGCAAAGGTTGGAAGACATCCTCGGCCCCGGCAGTCCGGTCACGTATAACGAGCTGCGCGAATCGTTGATCATCGACCTGTCCTTGTCGCGCACCTTTGGCAGCATCAACGTGCCGCTGGACTTCAACCTGGATTTCTCGCCGCTGGGCGACTTGAGCAGTTCGGGCAGCCTGTCCCTGTCGGCCGACGGCGAGTTGAGCATCACGCTGGGGATCTACCTGGGCAACGACGGGGCGATCGAGCTGGCGACAGACACGCCCCTGTCCACGTTAAGGAACGGGGCGATCACCTTCAACACGGACCTGGTGATCGCGGCGCCGCAGGATGTCAGCGTGATCTACGGCCGGTTGAGCGACGATGCGGTGTTTTCGCTGAGCGTCGACGGCGGCGGGCCGGTCCAGGTTACGGTGGACAAGGACACGACCAGCACCAACACGACGGTGGCCGACCTGGTCGCCGACATCAACACGGGCTTGGCCGCCGCCGGGTTGGCGGCACAGGTCCAGGCTCAGGCGAACGGCAACCGGCTGCGATTACGGCGTTTGGGCGACGCGGGCTCGCTGGCCATCACGGCCCAGGCCGGCACGCCGACCGTAACCCAGTTGGGCTTCCGCGACGGCGTGACGGCCGAGGAGATCGACGGCCAACTCGCGATCCGCGCCGTGGCGGACGTGACCGGCTATGTGGGACGATTGTCCGGCGATGCCAGCTTCAGCGTCGTAATGAACACCGTCAACGGCGGCTCGCCGGTCGCGGTCACGATTCCCGTGGCGGACACGGAACCGAACCGCAACATCCTGGACGTGGTGGTCGATGTGCAGAAAGCCATCGACAACGCCGAGGTGGGCGGCGTCCGCGTGCTGAAAGACAAAATCAAAGTCGGCTCGATGGGCCGCAAGCTGCTGTTCACGGCCACCGCGCCCGGCACGACCAGCTTCTCCATCACCGCCACCGGCGGCAACCCGACGGTCACCCAGTTGGGCCTGGGAACCAGCAACACGGGCAGCGGCGCCGACATCGTCGTCACCACGCGGGATGGCGCGGTCCACAACGTCACGTTTGACAATCTACCCGTGAACCCCACACTGGGCGACGTGATCGGCGCTATCGAGACGCAAACCGGGGGCCAGGTGGACGTCCAGTTCACCGCCGAGAATACGCGTTTGCGGCTGGTGGACATGACCGGCAGCGGCAGCACGGTGTTCAAAGTGGAAAACGCCGTCGGGTCGCTGGCGGCAAACCTGTTGGGCATCCTGGGCGCCGACGTTTCGGACCCGGACGATCCCGACGAGGTGCGGGACTATCGGTTCGACAGTTCGCCGCTGGGCGGGGTCGATCTGCTGGACCGGTTGTTCATCGAGAACGCGCACGCCGGAGTCGGTTTCGAGATCGATACGCCGGCCGAAGGCGTCGTCGTCGGGGCTCGGTTCGGTTTTGTCAGTGTCACCCTGACGGGCGACGGCCATCTGGAAGGCGGCGTTTCGATCGGCTTGACCGATCCCGATCAGGAGGATCCGGACGGCAAGATCACGCTCAAGGAACTGATCGACAGCTTGAGCGACATCAGCACGCTGATCCAGTTGCCGCAGGTGGACGGCAGCGGCAGCCTGACGTTCAGCGTCGATCTGCAGCCGTCGTTCGGCTTGATTCAGACAGGCGCCGAACCCACGGTCACCGTGACGATCCACGACATCGGTGATCCGTTCGCCAGCGAACCGCCGGACATCGAAGTCACGACGTCGGGGTTCGACGACCTGGCGAACTTTGACGACATCGGTTTCGCGGAGATTCTGGAGGCATTGCGATCGCTGGTGGATTTCCTCAACGGCTTCGAGGCCTTTGATTTCCTGGACGAGCCGATTCCGCTGATCAACATCAGCCTGAACGACATGCTGTCCTACGCTGACCAGTTTGCCGAGGCGCTGGACCAGGTGGCGGCGAACCCGGCGGCGACGATCCAGTTCCTGGAACAGAAGCTGAAATCGGCTTTCAACATCCCGCAGTCCAGCGACCTGTTGGAATTGAAGCTGGTGCGTGACGGGGCCACGCGGATCCTGCGATTCGATTTGCAGTTCCAGCCCAGTTTTTCCGATTCCCTGGCGATCGGATTCGATTTGCCCAGCGCCGGGTTTGAATTGTCCGGCGGTGCCGATCTGCGGACCCAAGGCAATCTGGATCTGAAACTGAATTTCGGCATCGACTTGGACAACCCGCTGGATGTCTGGATGTTCCAGGGCACGGGCATCAGGGGCGAGTTGGACGCCGGCGCCGAGGATGTAGCCTTTACCATCGGCCTGGGCGACCCCGACGGCGGAGCTTTCGTCGGCGGCCGCATCGTGGGCGGCAGCCTGGGATTGGAAGGCGATTTCGGGTTCACCATCGCCGACGCGGCCATGACCGGTGCTAGCGACGACCGCCGCATCCTGCTGACCGATCTGCTGGCGGACCTGGGCGGCTCGGTCGATCTGAGCATGAGCATCGCCGTGGGCGGCCTGCTGCCGGTGTACTTCCCCACCGAGTCGATGTACCGCGGCGACATCGAGATCGGGGGCGCGCTGACCGCCTCGCTGGGCGGCGGCATCGACATCGCGGGCACGGTGGGGCCGACGAGCGACGATTTCATCTACGTGCCGGATTCGATCCTGAACTTCGATTTCAGCCAGTTCAGCGCCTTGGACAACCTGCTGTTGATCATCGACGGCGTCGACGGCTTCCTAACTTTTCTGCAGGATTTCATGGACGGCGAATTGTTCGGGCTGAAGATGCCGCTGGTCGGCGACAAGTTGTCCGGCGCGGCGGATTTCCTGGGCGAGTTCCGCGAGGAGTTCATTGTCGGCCTGCGGGAGATCGTCGAGACGTCGGCGGATCCGACCGCGAACTTCCTTTCGCAGAAATTGTTCGACTTGCTGCACACGGAACTGCACATCCTGAGCGACCGCAACGGCGACGGATTTGTGACCATTGCCGACGTCCAGTTGCAGACCAACGTGGACGAGCCGGGGGTGGCGCCGAGGGACGTGTTCATGCAGTGGAACCTGAAACTGGGCGGCACGCTGGTCAACGCCGGGGCCGGCATCGACTTTGATTTGGGCTTGCCCGGTTTGGGACTCGAGACGCGCGGCGCCGTGCAGGTGGACATCGACTGGGAAGTGGACTTGGGCTTTGGCATCGGCGGCGGCAAGGGGTTCTACTTGGACCTCTCGGACCCGGATGAATTGCGTTTGAATGCGGAAGTGACCTTGCCCGGCGCGGGGCTGACGGGGCGGCTGGCTTTCTTGCAGCTGGACGCCGACGACAACGGGGGCAGCGGCTTGGGCGTCACCATTGCGGTGGACTTGTACGAGAAGAATCACAACGATGCTCGCGTGGGCGTGGCCGATTTTGGCAACATTCGCATCGACGCGGGGATCGCGGCCGAAGCGATCGTGGATCTGGGATTCGAGTTGCAATTGAACAGCGACCTGGTGCCCGGCGCCGACACGGTGTTCCCGAAGGTCGTGGCGGACTTCTATTTCGAGTGGAGCATCGGCGACCGGGGCGCGGGCGATCTGGTGTCCTTCGGTGACCTCGGCGATTCGATCGAGGACGGACTGAAACTGGTCGAGTTCCGTAATGTGGGCCTGGATCTGGGCAGTTTCATTTCGCAGTACGTTTCTCCGATCGTCAAGGAGGTCAAGAAGATCACCGAGCCGATCCAGCCGCTGATCGACGTGATCACCACGCCCATCCCGGTGATCTCGGACCTGGCGGGCCAACCGATCACCATCCTGGATCTGGCCGAGCAGATTACGCCGCCCGACAAGTTTAATGTGGGGCTGATTCGCGACATCGCCGGGATCATCTCGCTGATCAATGCCATTCCGACGGAGGTGGACGAAGTGATCATCCCCTTCGGCGGTTTTACGGTCTACAACGCCGACTCGTCGGATCCAAACCTGCGATTCGATTTATGGAACCCCAGCAGCAGCGTCTCGCAGAACTTTGCCTTGCCGGACACGTCCAGTTTCAACTTGAACGGCGTACTGGACGGGTTGACGCCCGCGACGCCCGCGGCCCAGCAGACCACTTCGTTCACGCGCAGCCTGGGCAACCAGTCGTTCGGCGACATGGTTTCGTTCCCGATCATCGACGATCCGGGCCAGATCTTCGGACTGTTGATGGGCAAACGGGACTTGACCCTGGTGCGTGTTGATCCGGATCCGCTGGTGTTCGAGTTCCGCTATTCGCAGTTTTTCCCCATCTGGGGCCCATTGGGCGCGGCGATCGAAGGCCGCCTGGGCGCCAAGATCGACTTCGCCTTCGGCTACGACACACAGGGCCTGTTCGACTACTACGATTCGGGCTTCCGCAACCCGCTGACGCTGTTCAACGGGTTCTTTATCGACGACATGAACGCGGCCGGGACGGAGGACGTCGCCGAGATTCAGTTTTACGGCGGGATTACGGCGGCAGCCGAGATCAATCTGGTGGCGGCCAAAGCCGGCGTGGGCGGCGGGATCTTTGCCGAGATCAACTTTGACCTGCACGATCCTAATGATGACGGCAAGATCCGCCTGCATGAACTGGCCACGAACTTCCTGAACGAAGCCCGTTACGGCAGCCCGATTCTGGCGCCGCTGGCGGTGTTCGACGTGGACGGACGGCTGTACGCCAAGCTGTTCGCGTACTTGAAGGTCGACCTGCTGCTGTTCTCGATCGACAAGGAATGGAACATTACGCCGGAGATCACGCTGGTCGATTTCGATATCCCGTTCACGCGGATTCCCACGCTGGCCACCGAGTTGCCCGGCGGTGTGTTGCAGCTGAACATGGGCAAGTTCTCCCAACAACGGTTGGAGGGCAACAATCAGGACAACGCCGAGGAGTTCCACGTCGTCACGACGGGACCCGGCCAGGTAAAGGTCTGGGCGCCCAGCCTGGGCATCACCGAAGGGATGGCGCAGACCTATGACGTCAGTTCGCGGATCATCGCGCTGGGCGGCGAAGGCGATGACATCATCGACCTGTCCGGGGTGACGGATGTCAACGTCGCGTTCGAAGTCGAAGGCGGTGTCGGCGACGATCTGATCAGGTTGGGCGCCGGCCCCGGCATGGTCAAGGGCGGGGAGGGCGACGACGAGATCCACGGCGGCGATTCGGACGACATCATCTGGGGCGACGGCGGTTCGGACGTGATTCTCGGCGGTGGCGGCAACGATGTGATCTTTGGCGACAAGGGCAAGATCTCCGAGGACGGGCTGGTGATCACGGTGACCGCCTCGCTGACCGACGGCCACGACTTGATCATCGGCGGCGCGGGCCACGATTTCATCGTCGGTGGCGGCGGGAACGACAAGATCGGCGGCGACCTGGACCCGAGCGGGGGTGATCCCGATACGGATCCGGCCGGCGACGACGTGATCTTTGGCGACGGCGTCACCGTCACGCTGGTCTCGGCGGGCAATTACCTGAACTTGTTCGAGGTCAAAGACACGACGCGAGGCCAGGGCGGCCACGACAAGATTTACGGGAATCGGGGCAACGACCGGATCTGGGGCGGCAAAGGCGACGACCTGATCGACGGCGGCGCGGGCGACGACGTGATTCGCGGCGAAGATGGTTTCGACCGCCTGTACGGCCGGGCCGGCGCGGATCAGATCTGGGGCGGCGCTCAGGACGATCAGATCTGGGGCGGCGACGGGAACGACCAGATCTGGGGCGGCGACGGCAAGGACATCGTCTACGGCGAGGCGGGCCAGGACACGATCCGCGGCGGCGCCGGGGCCGACGAGATCTACGGCGGCGCCGACAACGACACGATCTACGGTGAAAGCGACCCGGACAAAATTTACGGCGGCGGCGGCGCGGATGTGATCTATGCCGGAGCCAGCAACAACCTGGTGTACGGCGACGACAAGCCGGGCGACGGCACCGGTCCGGAAGGCGCGGACACGATCGTCGCGTTGGACGGCAACAACACGATCTACGGCCAGGGCGGCGCGGACACGATCACCGCGGGCCACGGCAACCACGCCATCTATGGCGGCGACGGCAACGACACGATCACCGTCGGCCACGGCGACCATCTCATCCGCGGCGATGACGGCGCGGACACGATCACGGCGGGCGACGGCGACCACACCGTGTTCGGCGGCGACGGCGGGGACCTGATCACGCTGGGCGACGGCGACCATGTCATCCACGGCGAGCAAGGCGCGGACGTGATCCTGGCCGGCCACGGCAATCATCGCGTGTTCGGCGGCGATGGCGGGGACCAGATTACGCTGGGCGACGGCGACCACGTCATCCACGGCGAGCAAGGCGCGGACGTGATTGTGGCGGGCCACGGCAATCACCGCGTGTACGGCGGCGGCAGCAGCGACCAGATCACGCTGGGCGACGGCAACCATGAGATTTACGGCGACGGCATCCTGTCCGGCGCAACGGTGATTGTCGCCCCGGACGGCGCGGCGGACGTGATCCACGTGGGCCACGGCAACATGCTGATCCTGGGCCATGTCGGCGACGACGTGATCGTGGCCGGCGACGGCAACATCGACGTCTATGGCGACGCCGGCGCTGACCACATCACGCTGGGCAACGGGCTGCACAAGGTTTACGGTGATGCGGACCTGGTGGGCGGCGTGGCCGTGATTTCCGGCGCGGGTGCGGCCGACATCATCGTGGTCGGCCACGGGAACAGCCGCGTGTTTGGACACACCGGGGACGACCAGATCACCGTGGGCGATGGCGACCATTTCATCTTGGGCGCCGACGGAGATGACACGATCGTGGCCGGGGTGGGCAACAGCGTCATCCGCGGCAACGCCGGCGCGGACACGATCACGGTCGCCGGCGGCAACAATGTGATCGTCGGCGATGGCGAGATCAGTGACGGGACGCTCGTGCAGGAGCGGTCTATCGCCTTCAACCTGGACTTCGATCCCGGCGACGACGGCCCTGATTTTATCCAGGCGGGGCCGGGCAACGACGAGATTCGCACGTATGGCGGCGACGACGTCGTGTATGCGGGCGGCGGTAACGACCTGGTCGTGACGGGCACTGGCGAGGATCTGGTCTACGGCGGGGCGGGCGACGACGACATCCGGGGCGAAGCCGGCGACGACACGATCTACGGCGAGGAGGGGCACGACCGCATCGACGGCGGCACCGGCAACGACTGGCTGTACGGCGGCAACGGCGACGACGTGATCATCGGCGGCTTGGGCGACGATACGATCCTGGGCGGGGCGGGACGCGACCTAATCATGGGCGGATTGGAAGACCCGCGACTGGCCGGACTGGACATCAACAACCCCGACAACTTCGTCAATCCGCCGTCCTGGGACCTGTACGAGGCGATCTATCCGACCGGGTTCATTCCGCCTCGGATCACACCGGCCGTGTTGCTGGGCCAGTCGATCGACGGGACGCACCTGGACGACAGCCCCGTGCCCCGCGTCCGGGCCGATTTGCCCAGTGAGTTCGCCGACATCAAGGCGGACCTGGACCTGAACATCACCGACATGAACGACATCATCGACGGCGGGCCGGACGGCGACTGGATCTTCGGCGGCGGCGGGGTCGATTTCTTGCGAGGCGGCGCCGGGGACGATTATCTGGACGGCGGCGTGAACAACGACGAGGTCGAGGGCAACGGCGGCCACGACATCGTGCGGGGCGGAGCGAATGACGACAACCTCCGCGGCGACTGGAGCATCAAGCCGCCGAATCCGGCGGTGCGCGGCGACGAGGGCATCGACATCCTGTACGGCGACGGGGGCAGCGATTACCTGTTCGGCGGCCCGACGGGCGTCGACCAGCCCGTGACGGTGCGGGCCGAAGACGGCAAGGTGCTGCGCGGCACGGGCCAGCGACTGTTCGGCGGCGACGGCATCGACTTTCTGTACGGCTGGGCGAGTGTGACCGTGGCGGCCAGTCCGGCGACGCTGGCGGCCGAGTACCTGCTGCGCGGCGACGAGTTGCATGGCGGGGCCGGCGGCGATTGGATCTATGGCAATCTGCGTCAGGACGTGCTGATCGGCGACAGCGGCAACGATTACTTGCACGGCGACTACCTGTCGGGGCCGCGGTACGCCCAGAACACATTTGCCGACACCCGCGGCGCCGCGGACGAGATCCACGGCGGTTCCGGCCAGGATCAGATCTTTGGCGGTGGCGGCGACGATCTGATCTGGGGCGGCGGCGACACGGACTGGCTCGAAGGCCAGGACGGCAACGACACGCTGTACGGCGGCGGCGGGATCGACTTCATCGTGGCGGACGTCAGTTATCTGTATACCACGTTCGGCGATGTGATTGACGGGCACTACGGCAACGACGCGCAGAACGATGTGACGGACGACAACGCCACCGACATCCTGTTGGTGCTGGGCACACCCGTGGTAGCTGACAGGATCCTGGTCAGCCAGACTGCGGCGGGACGCGGCGACGGGCGCGAGGCGGGCATCTTGCACCTGGACTACGACGGCGCGGGGCCGCGGCGCGACATCTTCCTGCCTTGGCGCGGGCCGGCCGGCCCTGGCGGCCAGCTGGGGACGCCGCGGGTCGAGCAGATCCGCATCGCAGGCTTGTCGGGCGACGACCACATCGAATTCCGTCGCACGGCGGGACTGGATTTGACCGGCCAGCCGATCGAGCCGCTGGACCTGAGCGATTTGATCGCCCGCAGCGATGATTACGTGGGCGTGCTGGACGGCGGGCCGGGCAACGACACGCTGCTGGGTTCCGACGCTCGCGACCGGATCGACGGCGGCAACGGCAGTGACGTGATTTACGGCTTCGGCGGCGACGACCGGCTGTGGGGCAACAGCGGCACCACGGGCTCGCCGGGCGAGCGGGACGTGATTTTCGGCGGCCAAGGCGCGGACGACTTGATCGGCGGGCCCGGCGAAAACCAGCTGTTCGCGTGGAGTCGCGATCCGAACCCGATCATCACCCAGTTGCATCTGCTCAAGGACCAGACCGCCACGGGCACGGAGACGACGCCTGCCGAACTGCGTGGTTACGCGGCCGCGCCGGCCGACGGACGATTGCGAGCCGACATGCACTTTGCCCTGCAAGTGGACGGCGGCCCGGAAGTGCCGATCCGCGTGTCGGCTGCCGAAACGGCAGGCTTTACGGACCTGGACCAGCTGGTGGCCTTGATCAATACCAAGTTCAGCGTCACGCCGCTGTGCGGGATGGTCCAAGCCGGGACGGTGCTGTCGGGCGGCGAGAAATTCACACTGACTTCCATCGAGGACGGTGCGACGCTGACCCTGCGTTTGCGGCACTTCGGCATCTACGTCGGTCCGGACGGCAAGCTCCGCGACGACAACGGCGACTTGGACGGCGACGGCCTGAACGACTTGACGGGAACCGAGACGCTGTACCATCTGGAGCAGACTGGCTTGGACCGCATGTTGGGTTCGGAGGAGGACGACGAACTGTACGGCGGCACCACGGTCGGCTTCCTGTTCGGCAACGGGGGCGACGACAAGCTGTTCCGGGCCGACGGCAGCTTGTTCGAGTCCATGGACGGCGGCGTATTGGGCGATGCCTGGAAGCAGTACGCGAAAGAGACGGGACAGGTCTGGTACGTCAGCGGCACCGGCGCGGACGACGTGATCACCGTGGACTACGTCACCGAGCCGGGTCCGCTGCGCGGCAAGCACCTGGTCACGCGGCTGACCAACAACAACGAGAACTACAGCTTCGCGGCCCAGTTGCGTCTGGATTTCGGCGCGATGGACGAGGACGGCAATCCGGTCTGGGATCCCGAGGACTTGTCGTTTGACATCGAACAGGTGGTGAACGCCGAAGATAGTTTGTTGGGCTACGACGCCGAAACGCTCGTGCCGTATGTCGATCCCAGCACGCTCACGCCCGCAGAGAAATTGGAGCGGCAGCGGGAGTTGGCCCAGCTGGAGTTCAACCGCCTGGCGCTGGAGGAGAGCCTGTTGCCGCCGGAAGCGGATTTCGAGGTGATTCTGATCGACGCCCTGGCGGGCAATGACCAGGTGTACGTTGGTCCCACGGTCCAGCGCACCGTCTGGATCGATGCGGGCGACGGCGACGACGTGGTCAAGATCGCCAGCGGCAGTTCGATCCTGGTGGATCGCGCCGACTTGAATGTGCGGAACGATCTGCCGGACACGGCCTATCGCGTTGGCGAGCCGACGGGGCTGACCGAAAGCCTGGCTCTGAAGGGCCTGACGCTGGACAATCCGGCGGACCTCGATTGGTATCGTTTTACGCTGGCCGCCGACGCTTCGGCCAACGCTCAAATCGTGGCTGCCAGCAATTCGGACTTGGACGGGTTGAACGTCGAGCTGTACCGGGTAAACAACGACGGCACGACGGCGGCGATCGGGGACTTTGCCACCCTGGTCTCGCAGGACGGCATCGACGCGGGCGGCGGAAACGACACGCGGCAGACGGCCTATGAATTCAGGGACGAGCGGTCCATCCAGAACGTCTTCCGCGTCCGCGGTTTGACCATCGATCGCGGCCCGGATCCGCTGAACGCCGCGGACTTGGGCGACTTGGACTGGTTCCGTTTCCGCTTGACCGAAGCGGGGGGAAGACGCGACCGGATCAGCCTGGTGACGGACCTGGTCGGCATCAACTCGCTGGAACTGGAACTGTTCGACGAAGAGGGTGTCTCGCTGGGCAAAGCGACGAAGACGGCCGACGTGACACTGACGATTTCGCTGCAGGGGCACGAGGCCGGCGAATACTATCTGTGCGTGCGGAGCATTGCGGCACCGGCGCGGTACGAATTGGTCACCCAGGTGGGAACGGGAGACGATCCGAACACGGACGCGATCGACGAACGGCGATATCTGGGGCACCTCGTGCTGGATCTGTCGGGCAAGCGTCAGGGCGTCGTGCCGATCCCGAACCTGGCCGCCGGCGAGTACCTGATCAAGGTCTCGTCGAACAACAGCGTGCCCACCGTGTACGACGTGACGCTGCAGATCGACGATGCCGAGCCGGCGGTACAAAACTACACGACGCGAACCGATCTGGTCCGTCGCGACGTGATCCTGGGCGGCAACGGCAACGACGTCTTGCAAGGCGGGGCTGGCGAGGATTGGATCTTTGGCCAGGCGGGCAACGACGTGTTGACCGGCGGCTACGATCGCCAGGCGGAGGATCTGCTGTTCGGCGGCGAGGGCGACGACACGTTCCAGATCTTGCCGGACGGATTGCCGTTCATCAAGGGCACGACGGAGACCTACATCCCCACGCTGACCGACCGCTTCGATGGCGGGGCCGGCGACGACCGCGTGCTGTTCCTGGGCGGCGACTACGACCGTCTGGGTCGGCCCGTGCCGGACGACGTGGCGATCCGCTGGGACCGCTTCCAGCACCGCTACGAATTCACGTCGCTGCAGTGGGACGCGGCCAACCAGCAATTCGCGCCGGACGCCGAATTCGTCTCGGCCGACTCGCGAGCCGTAGAGAACGGGCGGCTGGCTCGGGCCGCCGTGTTCGAGCTGACCTGGATCGGCGCGGACAACACGCCGATCACCCGCACCGTCACAGTGCAACCCGATGCGGCCAACAACGACATCAGCGGCTTGGCAGACGACCTGGCGGCAGCCGTCGCGGCGGCCTTTGCAGGCTCGGCGGCCGAAGGCCAAATCGTCGTCGAATTTCCGGACGGGGTGATGCGGCTGGTCGCATCCGGGGGGCGACTGGAGTTCCGCGCGCAAGAGATCGTGGACGGCCAGCCGAATACGGCGTTGACCGAGATGAAATTCGCGCCGTTACTGAGCGGCGAAACCATCTACCTGCAGTTGTACGCCTTCTTCCAGACGGTGAACGTCGAGCGGATGGTGATCGACACGCGTGCCGGGGACGACGTCGTGCATGGCGATCCCGAGTTCATGTATCCGGGCGTGGTCAGCGAATGGGGCATCAAGCCGGGAGACCGCGAACAGCGGGCCGCGTTGGCCTCCCTGGAGATCTACGGCGGGGACGGTAACGACCGGCTGTTCGGCGGCGCCTACGACGACACGATCGACGGCGGCGACGGGGCCGACTTGATCATGGGCGGCGGGGGCGACGATCGGATCAGCGGCGGGCCCGGATCCGACCTGTTGGCGGGCAACCGCATCCTGGCGCCGGATCGGTTCGAGTTCACTACGGTCAACGGCCTGGCCAGCCGCAACGATTACTCGCCGTTCGCCGCCACACTGCCGCCGGTGCGGGCGGGCAGCAGCGTGGATCGGCTGAATTTCCACCTGGGCGACAGCGACGACTGGTACATCCTCTCCGCCCCCGAGGCCCAGCAGCAGTTCGGCGACGCCCTGGGCGCCGTGCTGAACGACGGCATGATCTCCGTCGTGACCCTGGTCTCGGTCGAAGGAGGTGTTCAGGAGACAGACGACCGACTGGTTGCATACCTGTACCCCGCCGAGGACAGCGATCCGGGCCCGGGCCTCAGCCTGGTCCCGCGGGAACGTTTCTCCGGCGTTCCCGACTATTACCTGCTGCACGTCACCAACCAGATCATTCCGCGGGATGGCGAGGAGCGCGGGCTGTCGTTGTTGTTCAACGGCATCACCGATTACGTTAACCTGTCCAATCGTGCGGCGTTGACCATGAGCCAACAGGTCACGCTGCAGGCGTGGGTCAATCCGGCCGGAGCCGGCTCGGACGGCGTCGGCACGATCGTCACGAAAGAGGGCGAGTACGTCATCGGCCGTTCCAACGCCGGTCAACTCCTGTACTCTTTCGCCGCGCAGGGAGCCGGCACGTGGTCTTGGGTCAGCACGGGAATCAACCTTCCGCTGGATGACTGGACCCATGTCGCGGTGGTCTTCCAGCAAGGCCTGGTGAAGGTGTACATCAACGGCGCCGCCCAGTACTCGCACAACCTGGGCTTTGCGAACCTCGGAGACATCGACCCCGCGCGGAACGAGTTGCGGGTGGGGCGAGGCCGCGGGGCCAATTCGTACCAGATGTTCAATGGCCGGATCGACGAAGTCCGCGTATGGAATCGGGCCTTGACGGCGACGGAAATCGTCGACTCGTACAACCGCGTGTTGACGGGTGATGAAAACGGCTTGCAATTGTACTGGCGTTTCGAGGACCAGGTGGACGCCGATTTCCTGCGCGCTGGAAACCAGGTACTCGATTTGTCGGCCAATCTGGCGCACGGCACACTGCAAGGCACGCTCGCTCCGGATTCGGTGGCCCTGGACGATCGCCGAGGCACCGACGGTCTGATCGTGCCATTCGGGCCCGGCGAGTATCGCATCAAGTTCACCGGCACGCTGGGCCAGACGCTGCATGTGCCGGGGTCCGAGGCCAGCGCGACGTTTTCGGCAGTCGAGCTGTCCGGACAACCCGTGATGATTCCGCTGGGCGACATCAACGGCGACGGCTACGAGGACGCGCTGGTCTCCGTCCAGGACTCGGTCTTCAACCTGGCCAATCCGGCCGAGCCGCAAACCTTTGCCCGAATCGCCTTCGGCTCGCCCGATGGCCTGGACCTGAACCTGGTCGTGCCCGCGGTGACCCTCGAGCTGCCGGCGCCGATCCTGGACAGCGCCCCCAACAACCGCAGCGTCATTACGCCGGCCGGCGATCTGGACGGCGACGGGTTTGATGACGTGGCGATCACCGTCACCAAGGCGTCGGCGACCGACAAGCAGGGCGTCTACATCCTGTTTGGGCGAGCGGATTGGAGCAGCGAGGCGACCGAGGGCGCGGACAACGGACTGGTCGGCGAATACTTTGTGCTGCCGGCCAGCGTGCCCTCGACGGACCTGGACCTGATCGACTTCGACGCGCTCACACCGCTGTACACCCGGACGGACGCCCAGATCGCCTATCCCGCCACCTTGGGCCCGGGATTCGCCGGCTTTGCGGAACTGACCGACCGTTTCGCCGTCCGCTGGACCGGCCAGATCTATATCGAGCAGGCGGGCAGCTATACGTTCTACCTGCGCAGCGACGACGGCAGCCGCTTGACGATCGGCGGCAATCCGGTGGTGGACAACGACGGCCTGCACGCCGATCTGGAGAAGTCGGCGACCGTCCAGTTGGACGCCGGCTACCACAACCTGCGCGTCGAGATGTTCGAGAACTACGGCGCGGCGGGAGTGACGTTGAGCTGGCGCAAGCCGGGCAGCGCGACCAAGCAGGTCGTGCCGGCCAGCGTCCTGTTCCGGGATGCGCGCGGTGTGCTGAACATCACCACGGACAGGGATTTGTTCATCCCGGTCGCCGGCGCGACGACGGTCAGCGCCGCGGGAGTTGGGGACGTTTCCGATGTGTGGGCGCAGGGTCTGATCGGCAGCTATCACAACTACGTCGACACGAGCACTTTGGACCACATCCCCAGCTTTGTCACCGGGAACTTTTTGCACAACCGCGGAGCCGCGGGCGACGCGACGGTGATCACGCTGACGGATCTGCCGGAGCATGCGAGTCTGGACATCGAATTCGTGCTGGCCGTAATCAACAGCTGGGACGGCGACGACGCCACACATGGCTCGGATCGGTTCCGTGTCGAAGTGGACGGCGTGCTGGTATTTGACGAATCGCTGTCGAACGTCGACACACGTCCGCAAAGCTATGTGCCGCCGGACGGAGGGCTGCTCCGTGCGGGCAGCAATCTGGGCTTGGGAACGGCCAAGGACTCGCTGTACGATTTGACGGGCGCCGGAGCGTTGCGAGGAATCCCGCACACGGCCGGCACCGTCGAGATTCGCATCTATGGCGACGGAGCCGGCTACGGCGGAGGCAATGACGAATCGTGGGCGATCGACAATCTGGTGATCCGCGTCGTTGATCACGGCGGGCAAGACACGCCGGTGTTCGGCACGAATTTCGACAACGGCCTGCCGCCCCACGTGTCCGGCGGAGGCGAGCTCGCGGCGGTGTCCGGATTCGGCGCGACGCTCAGCCGCCTGGACACGGCCCTGTCCAACTCGGGCATGTGGCTCACGGCCGACGCCGGCTTTACCAGCGGCGACCCGGCCACGGCCCTGCTCGATTTCCAGCAGAATTTCGCGGTCCGCTGGAACGGCCAACTGGCCTTCGATCCGCCTGGAGATGCCGAGTCGGGAGAGGTGAGTTTTGTAATCATCAGCATCGACGGGCACCGCCTGTTCCTCGACGGTCAGGCCGTTCTGGATGCTGACTTGACGGCGGTCGACAGCAACGCCGATGGGATTCCCGAGTCGATCGTCTCGGAAGGCGTGGTGACACTGCGCAAAGGGCTTCACAACCTGCAGTTGGAGTACTTCCAAAACGCCGACCCGTACGGGTACATCCTGTTCGGCTGGGATCCGCTGGGCGGAACGAGCTACGATTACATTCCGCTGAGCAACGTGGTGCAGGTGGACGACGTACCGGGAATGGGGCGGGACGATTTGGTGGTCTCGGCCGCGGGCCAAACACTGGTCTTCTCCGGGCGGACGCGCGAGCATTGGCTGCTGCAGACCGATCCGAGCACGCAGGAATTCACGGGCGACGCCGCATTCACGTTCTCTGGCGCGGGGGCCGTTCGGGGCGTGGGCGATTTCGACCGCGACGGCCGCGCTGATTTCGCGGTCGTGGATTCCGGTCAGATCCGTATCTTCTCCGGCCGCAGCGGGCTGAGTGGACCCGTGTTGCGGGCCACGATCACGGGCAGCTTCGGCAGCGATGTGCAGGTCTACGAGGCCGGCGATGTGGACGCCGACGGCACCACGGATCTGCTGATCAGCGGCAGCGGCGGCAGTTGGCTCGTGTTTGGCGACAGCGAGTTGAGCGGCACGGTCGCGCTGGGCGACTTGTTGGGCAGCGGCGCCATCGCCTTGCCGGAGGGGCGTTTCCGTCCGATCGGCGATTTCGACGGGGACGGCGCGGCCGATCTTGGTGCGGCGGTGATGGTCCAGAGCAACCGACTGCGGGACCGCGGCGTGCTCGAACGCCAGGTGCTGGCGATGCACTTGGGGGCTCGCGTCGTCAATGCCGACTTGGATCTGCGGGAGAGCCGAGCGGCGCTGGAAACGCGGCTGAATACGGCCGCCGACCTGATGATCGAACCGGGCCGCGCCACTTACTCGCAACCCGGACTGGTCCAGCCCCGGGTCCTGTTGTTCGGTCCTCTCGACACCTTCGAGCAGGACGGCGCGGTCTACACCCGCCTGGCGGCCGCCGGCCCGGCGGGCGACGCCCTGCGGTTGTACGAGGGTGATCGGTTGGGACCGATGCAAGTCGGCGCGGTGGCGGCAGCAGCCAACATGCTCCCGCCCGACTACTATCGGTTCGAACTGGCCACGCCCATTCCGCCCGGCTTTGGACCGCGCGACATCCGCGGAATCAATGTGGCGGAGGACGCCAACCCGGCCGCGCGCGACGCCTTTGGACTGCGCGGCACAAACGAAGACGAAGGGCTGTCGGGCGCCGTGCAACTGGTCGATTTCAACGGCGACCGGGAAACCGATCTGCTGGTCTATGGCAGCGACGCCAGCTACGTGCTGCTGGGCCCGGTGGAACTGGACGACGTCACCAACGCCCGCGACGAAGCCGACTTTGTCATCGCGGCGGATGTGGGGCGCCCCGCGATGCGGATGGGCGATGTCAGCGGCGATGGCAAGACGGACCTGGTATTCATCCGCAAGGACGGAGCGGGCGGCGCCGACGCGGTCATTACCGTGATCATGGGCGGCGGCGCGGGGGGATTGGAATTGCCCGGCTATGTCGACCGCGCTTGGGTCCAGCTGGTCGCGGCGGCCCAGGGTCAGAACCGTGTCCGCGAGTTGGTTATCAACGGTGCCGGCTGGCTGGTCACCGATCAGCTGGACATGGCCGTGCTGAATTGGGACGACGACGGCCTGGCCGACCTGCTGATCACCTATCCCGACGGGCTGTTCAACGGCTTTATCTTTTCCGGTCAAGCGCTGTGGCGCGGCGCGGACGCCAGCGGTACCCAGACGTTCTTGATCGCGACCGATCTGGCTGCCGCCATCTGGGCGGACACGTCGGATCGCCAGGCGGTCGCTCAAGAGTTCCTGAACGCCACGATCGCCGTCAGTGTTCAGCTGGGCCAGCAGTTGCGGGCCACGGTGGTGGGCGACGTGAACGGCGATGGTTTGGACGACGTGCTGTTCGCCGATCCCGGCTACGCCAGTTTTCCGGCGGAAGACGGTCTGCCCAGCATCGGCCGCGCGTACCTGATCACGGGCCGGACCGGTGGCGGCCACAATATCACCCTCGGAGAAACGCCCTTCACATTCTTCGGCACGGAAATCGATCAGACCAGCTCGCTGATCGTTCAGGACATCTCGCTGGGCGGCGGCGTATGGGCCTTGGGTGACTTGAACCAGGACGGCTACGACGACTTTGCCATCAGCACCACGCAGGAAGGACGCCACGGCGACCTCACGCGCGAGGGCGGCTTGTTGATCTTCTACGGCAGCGCGGACTGGGGCGCAGCGGTTGCGGGGGGCGGAGTGGTGGCTTCTGGTGCCACCAGCCTAGCGGTCGACGGCCCCGCCGGCACCACCATCTTGCGCGGGGCGGATGCCCAGATCGCCGTCCATCGCGACGAAGGTTCCCTGCCGGAAAACCTGGTCTACAACGGTATCTTGCAGGCCACGGCCGGCGACTTCAACGCGGACGGGGTGCCCGACTTGCTGGTCGGCGAGCCGCTGCGGACGATGACCCCCGTCGGATCGGACACGCTGCTGGACATCGACGAACGGGGCACGGCCTACGTGCTGTTCTCGATCACCGAACGCGGCTCGAAGGTCTACTTGTCGGACGCCAGTTCGGCGATTCGCGGCGAGTTCGAGTTCAACGGCTTCGGTACGCTTCCGGCCGAGCCGGGGATCGACCTGAACGGCGACCGCCTGGACGACATCCTGATCGGGGCCGCCGGCGCCGATTCGGTGACGACGATCCTGACACCGGGCGCCGGCAAGATCTTCGTCGTCTACGGCGCCTCGACGCCGCCCAATTTGCCTCCTGGCGATCAGATCGTGGACTTGACAAACCTGACCGTCACCGGCAGCGGCGATTACCTGGTAGACCGCGGCACAGGCCGTGCTGAGATCTTCCAGAACGACTTTGACGGCGACGGAGAGATCGACACCACCGACTTTACGATGGCCGCCGGCAGCAGCGAGCGCTGGTACCGGTTCGTCACGCTGGGCGACGGCCAGCCGGGCACGTTCATCCGCATCACGCCCGGAGCGCGCCAAGAATTCGTCGAGGTTACGGGGATCGACGAAGACCGCACGACCGCGTTCGCTCCGCAAACCGTGGGCGGCGATCTGGTCGTCGCCTCGTTTGTCGATTCGGCCTCGGGCGGCATGTACGTCGGACCGGCCTTTGGGGCGACCGGACGAGTCGCGCGGTGGTCCGCCTATGGCGGCGATTTCGCCACCGGCACGACGCGCGACGTGACGCCGTTGATCCTCCGCTTGACCGTCGCAGGCCGCTACGAGATCACCGGTATCGGGACGACGCGGACGCTTAGCCCGGGGACGGGCGAGGCGTTCGATTTCGAGCTGGCTGCAGGCAGCGATGCCGTCGGGCCGGGCTACTACCTGGGCTGGAAAGACGGCTCGCCCGCCGCCGACAACGTCGGCGCGATCGGCTACCTGACCGGCGGCGGCACGGTTCGATTTTTGGGCGGCGTGCAAGGCCGCGCGGGCAACGTGTTGGTCAGCTTGTCGCTGCCCGTGGTCCGCACGGACAGCAAACGCTACGCGATCAACGCCGAAGTGGTCAGCGGGGCGATCCTCGAGTTCGATCTGGGGCGGTTCATGGATTACGTTGGCAACCCGGACGCCGTGGGGGCCGCTATCCTGCGGCTCGACGTGCCCGGCGCCGTGGCTCCGCGTCCGGCGCCGACCAATGTCGGCAACCTGACGCCGTCGGGCGGCCACGTCTATTTCACGGGCTACGTCGAGGCGGTGGGGCAAGAGTTGTGGATGACAGACGGCACCGTCGAAGGCACGCAGCTGGTCAAGGACATCCTGCCGGGCGCGGCCGGCTCGGATCCGAGCAACCTGGTCGACGTGGGCGGAATCCTGTATTTCACCGCCAACCAGGGCTATAACAAAATCGAGCTGTGGCGCACCGACGGCAGCGAGGAAGGCACGGAGAAGATCAAGGATCTGACCGTCGAGGAGGTTTCTGAGTTTACGGCCATGCCCGGCGTGGCCGTGTTGATCGGCGCGTTCGACGGCCCGATCACCGGACGGCCGAATGCCAGTTACGATTTCTCGATAACCGGCATCCTGGAAGACGGCAGCACGGTCTCGATTCCCGTCCAGTTGTCGCTGGAGCAAGTGCGGAATAACAACGACTACCTGGTCGCCTCGTTCGACGCCTTTGTGGACGACGTCAACAGCGACTTGTCCAACTGGCTGACGTCCAACGAGTATGCATCCGATGCCATCCGGGCCTTTCGGTCCGGCGACTTGTTCGGCCTGAATGTGAACTCCGGTTTCGTGCAGATCCGCGTCGGCAGTCTCTCGGATCTGGGATTTGGCAAGTTCCAAACGTCCGAGTCCGTGGTCCGTTTGCAGGCGACGAATGCTCCCGCCGCGTTGAATTTCAGTCGCGGACTGAACTTCAACTTGGGCGTGACCTACCTGGGTGGAGAAACCCAGACGCTCGAATTCCGGATGCCGCCCACCAGCGAGAACGAGACGATCGAGGATCTGGTGTACGACATCAATGCGACCCTGGCCGCCCAATTGCCCGAGTATGGCTTGGAGCCCAAGGCCATTGGCGTGGAAGCGGTCATCGGCAAACCTTCCGTGCTGCAATTCGTCGCCGACGTCGATCCCACGATCGTTGGGCTCGTAGCGATCAAAACCACGAGCCTGGGGTTCAACGGCAGCGAAGTGTCCGAGACGGTCGGCCAGATGCTGGGCACCCGGCCTGCACATGGCGACATCGTCACCAGCGGCATCCCGCCGAAGTCGGTTGCCACGCAGCTGGAACTGGTGACCAACGACGGCGGCACGCACGTGCTGTCGGTCCCGCTCCGTTTTTTGACGTTGGAAAACAACACGTCGCTGGACAATCTGGCAACCGACCTGCAAGCCGCTGTCAACACGGCCTTGACGGCCCGCGGCCTGGCCCCGGGCGCCGTGGCGGTCACGCGGTACACGGGCGAGGGCCGCGACACGCTCCGACTGGCGGCGGCAGACGGCAGTGTCAGCCAGATCCGGGTGCTCAGCAGCGCTCTCGGCAGTTTTGCGGCCGGCCAGACGTCCGTGCAAGCCGATGCGAGGCTGTTCTTCAGCGCCGTGGCGGCCGCCAGCGGCTCGGAATTGTGGGTCAGCGACGGTACCACCGCGGGCACGCGCATGCTCGAAGCGGTCCCCGGCGTCTCGGGCATCTCGCCCAACAGCTTGACACCGTTGGGCAGCACGCTGTACTTCGCCGGCTGGAACAGCGCGGCCGGCTACTACTCGCTATGGCGGTACACCGCAGGCGATACCCCTGAAATGGTTCCGGGGCAGACCTTCCGCAGTCCCGGAAACTTGATCGCGGCTGACGGGAAACTCGTCTTCTCGGCTCAGGTCAGCGGTGCGAACTTCGACCGCGAGGTGTACAAGTACGACGCCGGGGCGTTTACCAAGCTGACAACGATTCCCAGCGACAGCACGAATCCCAACGGGCTGACCTGGTTCGACGGCCGACTGGTGTTTTCGGCCCAGGACGCACTCGACGGCAGCACCCTGGACAGCGGACGCGTCGGGCGGGAAGTCTGGCAGGTCCACCTCCAGCCCTCGTACAATCCCTCGGTCATGGCCAACGTCGGCCAACCCGATACGGACCCCACGACCATCTACACGTACCAGATCATCGGTTTCCACAATGCGAACGGATTCCTGGTGCCGATCTACGGATGGGTCCAGACCACGGTCCCGGGCAACGTCAAGGGTTCGTTCCCGCTCGAACTGACGGTCGCCGGGGATCATCTGTACTTTTCCGCCAACGATGGCAGCAGCGGGCGCGAACTGTGGCGCAGCGACGGAGTGACCTCCGAACGCGTGATCGACTTGGCGCCGGGCAGCGCCAGTTCGCACCCGTATTACCTGACTGCCGTGGACACGGCTTCCGGTTCGCGTCTGTTCTTCGTCTCCAGCGGCACGCTGTACGTGACGGACGGAACCGAGGAGAACACGCATGCCGTTCCGGGCACTGCCAATATCTACCCCTACGAATTCTCCGCGGCGGGCGACCGCTTGTTCTTCCAGGCCCAAGGCCGGCTGTGGGTGGCGACCGAGGACGGGGCGACGCGGTTTGACGCGCTGGTCCCACCGCCGTTGCCGCTGACGGTCAGCGTGCTGGCCGGCGAGGGCGACAACCGGCCCACCGAGGAAGATCGCTTGACCCCGGCCGCCTTTTCGCAGACGGTCGGCGTGAGCAGCGATTTGGCCGAGTTCGACGTGACCGACGCGGTCCGCGCCGCGCTGGCCCGCGGCTATACGCGGATCACGGTCCGTGTCGAGAACGCCGCCGGCGACGAAGACCTGGAACTGCTCCTGGCCGGATTGGGCCAGGAGGGCCGCACGGGCTTGGAGGTCATTCCCCGCGTCCGCGGGCTGGTCGCCGATCTGTACACCGAAGACGGGCGGCTGGTGGCCCAGGGCCGCTCGATTATCGACCTGCGCAACTTGGACGGCGATGGCTACTATCTGCGCGTCTACAACCCCCAGGGCCCGGTGCCCGAAGATCTCGACTTCCAGATCGCCATCGACGCACCGTCGCAGGGCTACAGCCATCCCGAATCCGATCGCGATCGCATCTGGGGGAACGAAGGCGAAGATATCCTGGTGGGCAACGAAGGCATCGACCGGCTGTACGGCCAGAGCGGGCGCGACCGGTTCGTGGCCGAGCCGTTTGAGGTCCGCGACTTGGAATACGGCGAGAAGATCGCGCCCCCGGAGGTCAGCGAGCGGTCCGATATCCTGCTGCGGCAGACGGATGCTTTGATCGGCGTCTGGGACGAGCGGCTCCGCATCGCCTTGGCCCGCGCCCTGGGCTATCCAGTCACCCGACGCTATGACAGCAGCGAGTACAATGCGACCTGGGTGATTCACGTGCCGGGCGGCAGCGAACGGACCGACATCCCGCTGGATTCGTGGTCCGAGCCCGCCTGGACGCAGCGCTTCTGGGCCAGTGCGATGGCCGAATTGTCCGAATTGGACGCCAGTAACCAAGGCGTCGGCGATCTGCAGGGGCTGAAGTACGCAATCAACCTGATCACGCTGAATCTGGCGGGCAACTATTTCTGGGACAATCCCTGGGACGAGACGACGCCGTTGCACGAGTTGGTGCCCGGCACGTCGGACTCGGGCGACACCGTCGGCTTCCCCTTCGGGACCGCCGAGCTGCGTAATCTGGCGATCGACTTTAACCGGGGCTTGTTCGACTTGACGGCCCTGCAAGAGCTGTTGAATTTCGAGCGGCTGTCCTTCGATGGGGCCCCGTTCATTAGTGACTATGGGGGGGCCTATGCCTACAGCACCTTCGGCGAACTTGGCGGCGAACCGAATGATCGGTTCGGAGCCGGGGGAACGATCCTGGATCAAGTCGGGCAACTCACTTATCCCGTAGCCGATCCCACCGCGCCGGAACGAGGGCTTGTCTTCCTGAGCCTGGACAATTACGAATCGGGGTTAAGCACGTGGACGTGGGGCGGCACGGCCAGCGGCAGCGGCGTTATCTACATCGGGGAATCGGGACTCTACACGTTTGCCATCAACGATACGAGCTATGGCTATGTGGACGTCGATTGGATGCGCGCGGTCGACGACACGCTGGCAGGCCAGCCGGTCATCGACCCGATCTATTTGGAACAGGGTTGGCACGACATCTACTATTACGTCACCACGACCAGTCCCGTGCTGCGTTACACCCCGCCCGGGCGAATGGACCAGGTGATCCCGGACGGCGCGTTGCGTTACGGGTACGATTTCCAGGGCCGGATTGACGACCTGACGAAGCTGATCGTCCAGGCCGACTTGCAGTACCTCAGTCTTCGCGGCCACGTGATCCGCGATGTGCGGCCGCTGACGAAAATGAACGGCCTGCAAATCCTCGATCTGCAGAACAATTTGATCAGCAACATCGAGGACCTCACCGGCCAGCGTCTGATCGACGATGGGGACGAGGACTTCGAGTTGCTGGACACCTGGCAGACGAACCTGCAGGCGTATCCGCCGGCCTTCGAGGACGATTACCATTTCCGCGAGGGAGTGAGCGACGACAACGCCGCCAAGTGGACGTTCCGCGACCTCGATCCGGGCGAGTACGAGGTGCTGGTCACCTGGCCGTCGGCGTTTACGCGCACCGAGCAGGCGAAGTACTTCGTCCGCGGGTCGAACACGGCGGTGGTGACGGAGTTGGGCGAGGACTTGTTCCAGCCGCTCAGTTCGCCGCTGGGGCCGAAGCCGTGGGCTGGCGTGCGGACGGTGGTGATCGACACGGACACGCTGACGATCACCGGCGACGACAGCGATCCTTGGGCGTTCTACGGCACGCCGTTCGTCGTCGATACGCTCGGCGATTTGGCCCGCTTCTATGTGCTGGGTGACTTGCACATCGGCGGCGACGAGATTCACGTGGTCGGCTCGCGCGCTTTGTCCATCCAGGTGGGCAACGACGTGATCATCGATCCCGACGCCAAGTTCCACTTGTCGGCCTCCGGCCCGACCTCCGGCCCGGGCGGCGGTGCGGGCGGCACAGGCGGCGTGGGAGGAAGTGGCGGCGATGGGGGAGCCAACGGCATCATCTTCGTACCGGTCGACGATGGCGGTCCGCTGATATTTGTCCCGGTCGACGTGGGCGGCGCACCGGGCAACGGCGGTGTGGGCGGCGCCGGAGGCGGCTCGTTCTGGTTCGGCAGCAGCGGCCAGCCGGGCACGCCGGGCGTGAACGGCGGTGCGGGACGTTCGGGCGATTGGGGCGGCTGGGGAATGCCGGGCGAGCCCGGAGCGGGCGGTTATAACAACGCCGACGGTGCTGGTTTCGCAGGCATTTTCGGCTTCCTCGGTTTCGGTGGAAACGGCGGATCCGGGCGGCCCGGCGGTACGGCGGGCGTCTCGGGCGGCGGGGACGGGGGCGATGGCAACAGCGCCCCGGGCCACAGCGGCTGGGACGGCTGGACCGGCTTTGCCGGCGGCTCGGGCTCGAATCTGGGCAGCGGCTTGACGATCTCCGGGGGCGGCGGCGGCGGCGGCGGAGCCGGCGGCGCTGGGGGCGGCGGCGGCGGAGCCGGCAGCGGCGGGTCGGGCGGCGGTGGCGGCGGTGGCGGCGACGGCTGGCTGCTCGCCTCGGGCGGCGACGGCGGCAACGGAGGTCGAGGCGGCTATGGCGGCGTTGGCGGCGACGGTGGCGATGGCGGCGGCGGAGCCGTGGGGGGCGGCGGCGGCGGCGCGATCGAGATCGTGGCGCTGGGCCGAATCGTCGTCCGGAACACGGCGTTCTACGCCCGCGGCGGCGATGCGGGCACACCCGATTCCGGTTCGACCGGCCAAGACGGCGGCGCAGGACGCGCCGGATCGCTTGGCCAGCCGGGAGAAACCGGCGGCCTGTTCACCAACCCCGGCGGCGACGGCGGCGATGGCGCAACAGGTGGTGCCGGCGGCAGCGGCGGAGACGGCGGAGCGGGCGGCGATGGTGGCGGTGGAGCCGGCGGAACGGTCAAGCTGTACGGCTCGGTGGTCTACGGCGATGATACCTTCATCCATACACAAGGCGGCCAAGGAGCCTTGGGCACCGGCGAACGAGGACGCTTTATCATCGGCGCGAACGTCAATAACTTTGAGTTCGTCCAGATCAACGCTTCAACGGGGCATGGTCTGCTCCCGTCGATCCCCTTGCTCACGTTCCAGCCGCGGGTGTTTGCCCAGACGGAGACGTTTGCGGGCAGCCAGGAATCCAACCCGCACCTGGTCGACGACGCGGCGACTCCGTACATTCCCGGGCTGCAAGGCGGTGCTGCCGCTTACGGTTTGCTGGATATCAACGCCGCCGAACTGCTGAACGCGACGCTGTACGAGAACATGCCGGAGGACGCCGTGATGGCCGTGGTGCGTCTGGACGGCGGGATTCCCGGTCTGGTCGACGCCTTCCCCGGCTACGACCTGGTGTTGGTGACCAACCTGACGGCCGCGGCGATCCAGTTGCCCCACCTGGGCGTTGGACTGCTGGGATTCGAAACGCCTCTGCAACAAGGCGGCTACCAGAACGATCCCCTGTTCGGCGACGGCACGGCGGACCTGCTCGCGGAACTGGGCTCGGACCAGGTCTACGTGACCTTGGTTCCCGAGACCGCCAAGTATTTCACGGCCAGCGCCTCGATCGACGGCGTGGTGCATCAGGGCAAAGCGCTGACGCTGGACGACGGCGCCGTGATGTACGTGCGGCCGCCGGGACTGGTCGCGGTGGTCGATCAGACCGAGGATCCGCAGGGTATCCTGTTCGGCGACCAGACCTTCCAAGCCTTGGGCAGGGTCACGGTGACCGAGGATCCCACGGCGCTGGACGGCCTGAAATTGGAAGTCTTCCTGAACCAGTCCAGCGCGGGACTGGCGGCGGCCGATGCGGTGCTGCTCCGCCGCGTCGATCCCGTGCTGCCGGACTTGCACGTGCTGAATCTGCAAGGCAACCCGCTGGACAACCGGGCACACGCAATCTACATCCCACAACTCGAAGCGCAAGCTTCCCAACAGGATTTGGCCGCCGACGCGCCGCTGCCGCCCGACGGGCAATTGGACGCGGACCTGAACCTGCGGCTGCAAATCGTTGCCGCCGACAGCACGCGCACGTGGCTCGAGGTGGATCTGACCGCGGCGGAAACCTCGGGAAACAGCTCGGCCGCCGAACTGCACGCCCAGCTGTCGAACGCGATGGCCGACGCCTTGGCGGATGCCGGACTGGCCGACGCGCTGTCCCTGGCCGAGCAGGACGGCAGCCTGGCGGTGCAGGTCGCCGGAACAAGCGGCATCGTCGCCGTCCATGTGTACGGCGGCCGGCAAGTCGGCTTTAGCGACCTGCAAGCCACCGGCACGGATGTCGAATTCGATCCCAATGCCGCCCCGGTGCTCGCGCCGATCGACAACCAAAGCAATACGCCCGGCATGCTCGCCTTGTTGGGCGGGACGGCCGGTGTCAACATTCCGCACACCGTCAGCCTGCAAGTCAAACGCACCTATACGCTGGAAACCTGGCTCCGCGTGGACGACTTTGCCAACGCCTGGATGCCGGTCATTCAGAAGGCGACCAGCAGCGGTACGCCCACTCGCAGCCTATCGCTGTGGGTCAACGAAAACGGCTACCTCCATTTCACGTCCGCTGCGGCCTCCGGATACCAGTCGGTGGCCAATACGCCAGTCGGCTCCATCGAGTTGGGCGGCTGGTATCACTTCGCCGGCGTGGTGGATCGCACCAGCGGGCGGATGGAAGTTTACCTGGACGGCCAGCTGGTCGGCGTGGCGCTGAACAGCGTTCCCAACCAGGACGCAGTCGCACATTCCGCGCCGTTGCTGTTCGGCCAAACGCTGGAGGACCATAACGCTTATTCACCGTTCCGAGGCGTTCTCGACGAAGTGCGCTTGTGGGACATCGCCCGCCAAGCGGACCAGATCCAGCGCGATATGGCCCGCACGCTGCCGGCGGGCGAACTCGGTCTGGTGGGCTACTGGCGTCTGAATGAACGCTCTGGCGTGTCGGTCCTGGACTCCTCCGGCCGAGGGAACGACGGTTGGCTGCAGGGCTCGGTGTACCGCGAGATCGCACCGATCCATGTGGGTGCGATCGACGTCAAGACGGATCAGCTGTGGATCGAGGCGACCAGCAGCGATCCGGGCGTCACGGCCGTGGTGAACGGAAACGAATTGTACGTCTATCCGTCGGATTTGTTCAGCGGCACGGCGCGGATCACCGTCACCGCCTGGGACAGCAGCGGCGCTCCGTGGGACGGTCGCGGACGGTCGGCCAGTACCAGCTTTGAGTACACGTTCGACGCCAACGTGATCGAGGGCTCGTCGTTCCAGGACGCCGACGGCGACGGGATTCGAGATCCGGGCGAATCGCCGTTGGATGGCGTTCTGGTGTTCCTGGATGAAAACGGCGATTTCCTGTACGACCAGGGTGTGGAAACGGCGACCTATACGGACGCGCTGGGCAACTACTCCTTCGGCAGCTTGCCACCGCAGCTCGTGCCGTATGGTCCTGCGATATTGACGAGCGGCTCCCCGGCGACGCCGGATGGCGGCGTCAGCCAAACGCAGGGAAAGCAGGCGACGCCCAGTACGATCGTCACCACGACCGAGGCTTTCTTCGAGTTTGCCCTATCGCACAGTAAGTACCCCGATGAGTTCCTGCGTGTCAGCATCCAACTCACCGGCGAGTTGACTGTCGGTAATGAGAAACTGGAAGACCTGATCGCCGACCTGAACCGATTGCTCGATGAACAGGATCTCGGACCGTACCTGGATGCGAGGGCGGACGAAGAAACGCTGGTCTTCCAGCTGACTCCGTTTGCCTTCGACCAGTTCGATACACTCGAGGTCCGAGCGACGACGCATCGTGCGGTGAGCGAGTCCACCACGTTGGCCGACGGGACGCTGGTTTCCACGCGGTCCGACCGGGACGTCGATGGGGCGCTCGGGTTCGCTGCGACGACCTCGGCCACCAATCCCGACGAGCCGCCCTATGTCAAAGCCGACGATTCGACGTCCCCGACGGGCGGGATCGGCGAAACCACGGAAAGCGGCACTGCAAAGACGGAGACCGTGACGACGATCGAGCAGTGGGTGAACATCTGGACAGGCCGCCAGTCCGGAGTGCTGCAGCTGGATCCGGCGATCGTGGCCGACAACACGAGCGTCGACGACCTGGTCGACGATTTCGAGCAAGCGATCGCCACAGCCGGACTCGGCGGCGTGCTCCGCGTCGGCCTCGATGGCGGCCGATTGCAGTTCAGCACCACGGATGTTGGTTCCCACGTTACCTTGCAAGCCTATGATGTGTCACAGTCCACGATGGTGGCTACGACGACCTTCAGCCAAGGTCAGCAGGTCGTCCGCAACTTTGAACCGCTCACAGGTCCTGGCAATCTCGGTTTGGGACAAGGGTTCGCCTTCGGCACCGATCGTTCCTATGTCGTGGTCCAAGTGCCGCCGACCGGTTGGAAGCCCACCACGAATGCCATCGACACGCCACAGGGTCCCGTCGGTGTTCAAGCAGTGCTGTTCGACAGCCTCGGCCAGATCGTCACCGGACTTGACTTTGGCAATTCGTCGTTCAACATCGCGCCCAGCTTTACCGCGGGTGACGATCCGGTCGTCCTGGAAGACTCGGGCCCGCAAATGCTGCCGGCCTGGGCCACCCGGATCCTCGCCGGGCCTCGCGACGAAAAGGGACAGCTGCTGATCTTCGAGGTCACCGGCAATTCCAACCCGGCCCTGTTCGCCGCACCACCGGCCCTCGATGCGGCCACAGGCGACTTGAGCTTCACCCCGAACGCGGACGCCAACGGTTCGGCGGTGCTCACGATCGTCCTGCGGGACAACGGCGGGACGCTGGACGGCGGCCAGGATGTCAGCCCAGTACAGACCGTCACGATCACCGTCGCGCCGGTCAACGACGCCCCCGGCTTTGTGCCCGGCGGCGACCAGGCCGTCCTGGAAGACGCCGGCCCCCAAACCGTCATGGGCTGGGCCAGCGGCATGACGGCGGGACCGGAAAACGAAGCGAACCAGGTCTTGACCTTCCTACTGACCGGTAACACGAATCCAGCGCTGTTCTCCGCGGCGCCGACGGTCGATCCAGCGACGGGCAATCTGACCTATACCCCCGCGCCCACCGCCAACGGTTCGGCGGTGCTGGTCGTTGAACTACGGGACGACGGCAGGATGGATCACGGCGGCATCGACGTCAGCGCGCCGGCGACGGTCACGATCACCGTCGCGCCCGTGAATGACGCGCCCAGCTTCGCGCCGGGCGCACACCAGACGGTGCTGGAAGACTCCGCCGCCCAGACCGTCAGCGGCTGGGCCCATGGCATGACCGCCGGTCCAATCGACGAAGCGGAGCAGGGCCTGTCGTTCGAGGTCGTCGGCAATACGAACCCCGGACTGTTCGCCCAGGCTCCCCGGGTGGACGCGGACACAGGCGATCTGACCTACATCCCCGCACCGAACGCCAACGGTTCGGCGGTTCTGACAATTCGACTGCGCGACCACGGCGGAACAGACCACGGAGGGATCGAGGTCAGTGCACCGGTGACGGTCACCATCACCGTCACGGCCGTGAACGACGCGCCCAGCTTCCTTGCCGGCGGCGACCAGACAGTTCGGGAAGACGCCGGCCCGCAGACCGTGGCAGGATGGGCGACGGCCATCAGTGGCGGCCCCAGCAACGAGTCGAGTCAGACGCTGACGTTCCATATCTTGAGCAACACGAACCCTGCACTCTTTGCCGCCGCTCCCACGGTAAGCCGTCCGACGGGCAGTTTGATTTATACTCCAGCGCCGAACTCGCACGGTTCGGCCGTCATCACGCTGGCCTTGCGAGACAACGGCGGCACGTTGCATGGCGGGCTGGACATCAGCCAAGTTCACACGGTGACCCTCACCGTCACATCGGTCAATGATCCGCCCGTCTTCACCCCCGGCGGCCACCAGACGGTCTTGGAGGATGCTGGACCGCAGGTCGTCTCAGCCTGGGCCAGCGGCATCAGCGCCGGCCCGGCCGACGAAGCCGGACAAGGGCTGTCGTTCGAGGTCACCGGTAATACGAATCCGGGGCTGTTTAGCCTGTTGCCGCAGATCGATCCGGCAACGGGCGATCTCCGCTACACCCCGGCGCCCGACGCCAACGGCTCGGCCACGCTCACCGTGCGGTTGCGGGACGATGGCGGGACGGTCGACGGCGGCCAGGACGTCAGCGCCTCGCACACGATCACGCTCACCGTCCTGCCGGTGAACGACGCACCCTCGTTCAGCCCCGGCAAGAACCAGGTTGTGCTCGAGGACGCCGGCCCGCAAGTCGTGGCCGGATGGGCTGGCAACATCACGGTCGGGCCGCCGAACGAAGCGCAGCAATCGCCCGCTTTCGAGATCACCGGCAATTCCAACCCGAGCCTGTTCGCCGAGCCGCCGCAGGTGGATCCCGTCACGGGCGATCTGACGTTCACCTCGGCCCCCGACGCCGCCGGAACGGCCACGATCCGCCTGCGACTGGTCGATGACGGCGGCATCGAGCACGGCGGGCAGGATGCCAGCGCGGAATACGCGTTTACGATCACCGTCCAACCGGTGCCGGACGCGGGGGCTTTGGTCCTGACGCCCAGCAGCTTGAGCGTCCTGGAGAACGTCCCCGGCGCCTCGGTGGCCACGATCAGTATCGTCGACCCGGACCCGGGCGACATCCATTTCATCCAAGTCTCCGATCCGCGGTTCGAGATCGTCGCCGGCGAGTTGCGGCTGAAATCGGGACTGTTTTTGAACCACAACGCAGAACCCAGCGTCCCGTTGACGCTGACCGTCATCGAAGCCTTTGGTTTGCAGTGGGAAGAGCACCTGATCATCACCGTGAGGGGAAACAATCCTTGGCAAAACGCCGATCTGCGCTGGGATGTCAATGCCGACGGAATCGTAACGCCGCTGGATGTCTTGGTTGCGATCGTCGCCTACAACCTCGGCGGAGCCCGGCCTTTGCCGTACCCGCCGCCCAGTCCGCCGACAGCGTTCTTGGACGTGAACGGCGACACCTGGCACACCCCGCTCGATATCGTGGCGGTGATCAACCACATCAACAGGCGTTTGGACCTCGCTGCCGGAGAGGGCGAATCAGCGGCGGTGAACCAGGATCCCATACCAGCCACGGGTGACATTTCGGAACTCGACCACCCGCCGCAGTATGCCGCGCTGCCGCACGTCGCACCAGCAGCTGTTGCGCAACCGCAACCGCGTGGGGCCGTCGGCGAAACCGCGTGGAATACGGCTCAGCCGGTTCCCGAGCAGAACGCGGGGCGGACCAAGGCGGCACCGCAGCCCGAGCCGGTCGCCCCCAACGCCGCGTCGGTATTTGACGGCGACGCGTTGGCCGACGACATCGCTTCGATCCTCGACGATCTGGCGGCCCACGTGAACGACGCCTGGTCAAAGTACGACGACCCGTTCGCCCAATCGCGGTAGCGGCGAATCCGTATGCGTCAGGCGGCGCAGAGAAAAGAACCTCGCATGGTCTGATCCATCGGATACAGCCCTCGGATGCCTGATTCACCGGTCCCAAGAACCAAGTCGCCGACGGCTCTCTGGGATACTGTTTCGTGAAATGAGCTGTTGGGAAAGGGATAATACTTAATTCGAGCGACAGACGTACGGCTGTATAGCAGTCCAGATTTGTCCTTGACAAAAGCAGGTGCCCACTTCCAGTTGCCCTGCTCCTCGATCATTAAATCATTGAGGCCTTCGATCCTCTTGAGAAGACGTGTCTTTCCAGACCCATTTGGCCCTGCCAGCAATACGATTCGCTTAAGCGAGCGAATGTGCAGGGGCGGCAGCACATCCCCAAAATCGAATTTCCGATGATCGATGGCAACGATCCTCATGTCGGCACCTGCATCGTTTTGAAGATGTCCACCTTGGTTTCCAGACATCTTCGCAGCGACAGGTCGTTTGCGCCAAGCTCAAACCATCCGGCGGGTTTCTGGTAGAAATCGAGGCCGCGGCCGATTTTGATGATCCAGCCGTTGTCGAGGCGGATCTCGCGGTCGTGCAGGGCGCGGTTCAGTTTCACGTCCAGGACGATGTCCATTTCTAGCAGGCTCTGGGCCAGTTCGTCTAGCCGGGTCTTGGTTTCTGCGAGTTGGGTTTCGTCGTCGTAGCCGGTGACCAAGCGGATTCGCTTGACGGCCGACAACTTGACGACCGTTTCGCAGAATCGCACGAAGTTCTGGACCTGGTGCGTCAGGCGGATGTAGGGGTCCTCGACGATGACTTCCTTGGCACCCATAAGGTACGGGCCGATGATCGATTCGTAGCTCCGGCCGGTGTCGCCGTAGAGGATGGTGAAGTGTTGTTCCTTCGGCTCGGCGTCCGGAAGAAGGTCCGGCGGTTGGGACGGCGGCGTTTCGCGGTCGGTGGCAATCGCCGACGATTCAGCCAATCGCCTCGATGGCTTCGCCGCCGTGCTGGGGGCCGCTGCTGATTCGGCCGGCGCGGCGAGCGGCTGGCGGACGGGCTGCTGGGTGGCCTCGGCGTCCTTGGACTCCGGGCAGTAGACGACCACTTCCTGGCCGTTGGCCGTGAAGTACGACAAGCCGATATTCGCGAACTCGTCGTCCGGCTTGCGTTTGTTCATCTGTTCTTTGACTCGCCGCCGACATTCGACGGCGTAGGCCACGTAGTCGTCGAATTCAGCAGGCGCCGGCGGGCCGTCAGGGTGCAGGATCTTCAACAGGCCGCAGACGGTTTTCTTGATGCCCTTTTCGTCGCGGCCCTCGACGGACGAGCCCAGGCGAATCCGCTTCGTCACCTCTTCGTACCGGTTGGTGTGTGCCATTTGGTAGTGGAAGGCTTCGGCCAGATAGTCGGTGATGAAGCCGTAATTTACCGTCAGGAACTCGCTGCCAGTCTTCGGCATCTCCCAGCCGGGCAAGTAGCAGGCCAGCCGGTCCATGACGGCCAGGTCGAATTCCTTGGGCAGCGTCATGAACAGGTCGTGCTGGGCCGAGTGAACCAACTGCTCGATGGAGTGGTCGATGTTGCCGACGAAAACCATGCTGGCATCCGCGATCACCTCGACGCCTCGCGAGAAACGGCCGTTGGCCATGTAGTCCTTCATGATCTGGATCGCGTCCGGATCCCGGATTTTGATCCCGGCGACCTCGTCAAACGCGACGGCGTCCCAGAAGCCGACCACGCCGATGCGTTTGCGGGCGTTGTTATAGAACAGGGTGGCCTTGGTGGCCTGACCGCCGCTGAGCAACGTGGCGTAGGGCGAGAACTCGCTGAAAAAATACGACTTCCCGGTGCCTCGAGGGCCTAGTTCGATGAAGTTGAAGTTGGCTTCGACCAACGGAACCAAGCGAGCGATGAAGTGGAACTTGCGACGCCTGGACAGCTTCGAGGGCTCCAGTCCGATTGACCGGAGCACCACATCCATCCATTCGTCACGGCTGAACGCACGGCGGCCTTCGGCATACCGCTCGAAGTCGAACCTGCTGAGTTGGATGGGTCGCAGGTCTTCGATGTAAAATGCATAGTCGTCCTCCTCGACCTGGTTGTACCCGATGGTGGTTTCGGCCCAGATGCCGCCTTCCAGCAAACGGTTGTTGTCCCGGTAGAACTTTTCGGCGATGGCGATCCGCTACGAGTTGAAGTTCTCCAGGGCTGCCCAGTGGCGTTTCTCCCGCTCCACGTAATTGACGTGGATCTTGTCGATGAACCGGTGCTTGCCTTTGGTGGCTACCTTGGATTGCGCGGCATTGGCCTCGTCGGGACGCACGTAGTTGTCCTGCAGGGTGGCCAGCACGGCTTCAATTCCCGCCTGAATCTCTGCCGCCTCTTCGGTGGCGCAATACCTGGCCAGCAGGAACTCGAGGACGAAAGTCGGTACATTGGTCCCCGTCTTGATCCGATGCAGGAGGTCCTTGCGGACGGCCTTGCCGTCGAAGTGTTCGAGTAGTTTTCGGTCTAAGGAATCCATGTGTTTTTCGCCCTCTGCGCAACGGTCACATTCTCCGATGACGAGGCCCCCGGCTTCACGCCGGGGGATACGTCACCTTCGGCCCAGGACGACCTCCGCCACAATTACCCCCTCTCCCGCCGCCGGAGGCGGCGGGGAAAGGCGGCTGCGCGTCCTGGCTTGGTCGAAGGTGATGCTCCACCGAGATGAACTCGGTGGCCTCTGGTCGTGGTCGTGCCACCAAGATCAACTCGGCGGCCTCGTCCCGCGTGCTACACCGTATAGTCGGTCTCCAGGTCCAGCTTGTGGTAGGTCGACAGGGTCACCGGGTCCAAGGCTTTGACGGTGAATTTGCCTTCAAAGTCCATTTCCATTTTCAATGTGACCTGCGCCGTCTCGCCGGACCGTAACGTGAGGGTCCGTGTCGCCGGGTTGACGGGGCCACCGGCCTTGGCCTCACCGACCACTTGGCCCTTCTTGTCGTGCGCCTCCAGCAGGAACTCCAACTCGGCTCCGCCGGAGAAAAGGTCCGCGCTGCGCACGGCCACGTCAATAACTGGCAAGAGCGTCGTGATCCGTTTCGCGCCCCGCTTGTAACTGAGTGTGACTTCGAGTTGTTTGGGCTCCTTTGCCGGACGGGCTCCCAGCCGTACCGTGATCACCGGGACGACCGTCTCTTGCAGGGATGCGCCGCCGTGGAAATAGGTGTGCCCGGCGGCGTAGGCGACCAAGGCTCGCGGACCGGCAACCTGGGCGAAATCGCCCCGCACTCCCAATCGCTCGACGGGCAGGACGAAATTGGATACGTTTCCGGCGCCGGAGCCAACCAGGCAACGATCGTGGAAATTGACCCAATGTCCGGTCGGCTTCGATGCTACATCGCCGGCCTCTGCCTGGGTGTTCAAGAAGAACCCGTGGTCCGAAGCAATCACCACCTCGTGGAATCCCAACGCCGCCAGCTTGTGAATCGCCATCCGGATTCGCTTCAGGGTATCGTACACGACCCCGAGCGTGGTCTCCGGCGTGGATTCCAGATGGCTATCGATGGTCGTGCTGCGAAGCACCAGCAACTCCACGGAATCCTCCGGCTTGAACCTGCCTTTCGTGAAGTGCGGCAAGGTCGTCTCTGCGAATCGTTGGCCATACCGCTTGCGGAGCAATTCCATGCGCTGCGTGACATTGGCCAGGAGCAGCTCGTCCAACGCCGGCACCGCCTCTCCGTCACGGTTAACCAGCTTCAGTCCGTGCCCGGCTCCGGGCAGCAAGCTGGCCATGCCGACGGTGGTCACGCTGGGCAGTTGAGTGAACGCCGGGTGCGTTTCCACTTGACCATCCTCGGCCAGTTGCTTACCAAGGGCGACGCCCAGTTCGTAGCGGAGCGCGTCGACCAATACGAACGCCACCCGCCGGCCGCTTTCCTGGAGTTTTGGGCTAACCAGGCGGTCGAACACGTTCGCATTGGAGAGCCTGCCGACCGGAGGCCAGCCTGCCGTCTCCAAGTGCTTGATGAACAACTCCTGCACCTGGCTGGTGAGTTTTCGGTAGGCCGTCTGCGCTTGTTGGATCACGTCTTTCATCCGGCCGCTGACGTCCAGATAGTCGTTGACAGCCTGTTCGAATTCTCGCTGCTCAGCGGTCGCGGCGCCGGCACGTACACCAGCAGGGCTTCCAGTGTCGAGTTCGGTTCGCCCAGTGCCTGCAGCGTGGCGATGGCCTGCTCGCGGCTCTCGATGCTGCTGTCCGTGGCGTCAACGACACGCTGATTCTCGGCCGCCAGTTGCAGGCACAATTCCCGATACCGCCGCTGCGGATCGTAGACGACCAACACGCCGCTTTTCTTCAGCCGCGGCAGCAGAATCTCGTTCTGGATGAAGTCTTTGATGCTCATCGTGTCCCCGTCAGCCCAAGTGAACTTCCCAGTGGCCCGTCTTCTTGGCGCCCACGCGCCGCAGCAGTCCCCGCCGTTTCAGGGCCTGAATATGGCGCATGACCGTCGAACGGCCGATCCCAATCTGCTGGCCCAGCTCGTCGTAGGACCACTCCGGGTGGCCCAATAGGGCATTCAGCAACTGGACCTCGATTGGCCTTAAAGGTTCACCGTCGGGCGATCGATGCACCTTGCTTTCGTCCAATGGACCAGTTATAGGTTCATTTCCCCCGGTTTGTAGGTTCTTTATAGGTTCATTTTGAACCTTTTCCAAGCGGACTACGGCCAAGAACGTATTTGCGTCGCGGTCATCCGTGAACTGGATCGCGGGCCATTCCGCCAGCGCACGCCGTACGCCCGTCCCCAATCCGCGGTAGGGCAGCAGGCCCTTGGACGCGAACGAGGTCAGGATTGGATTGCGGATGACCGAGTTGCCGGCCAGGATTTTCTCGACGGTCAGGTGGTTGGGCAGGCTGCCAGGACTGATAATTTCGACGCGGTCGTCGAACATGAACAGCCGCACGGGTGACTCGATGAAGTAGTCGCGGTGGATCAGGGCGTTGACCAGCAGTTCTTCAAAAACGATGGCGGGGACCAGCGGACGCCCCGGCTCATTCACGCTCCGCGTCCCCTGCACCTTGGGAAGGTTGCGCAGCACGAAGCTCAGCGCACCATCGAACATTTCCCGCAAGGCACCGGCGAAATCCTCGCTGTCCAGGTATTGATGAGACGAGATCTCCGTCCCCGGATAGCGCACGGCCTTGACCACAAACGTCGGCTTCGCGACTTGCGGCTGCCGGCCGAACAGCAGCAACCCGGCGAGATTCAGTTTGCCGCTGTTGGCGAGATTCATGTTTTCCAGCAACTGCGCAATGGCCGCATCGTCAGTTGGCAGCTCCTGCTGGTATGACTCGGCGAGGAAATCCCGCAGGCGAATGTGATCCAGGCCTTTCAGTCCCACGGTGGTTGGCACCTCGTCCGCGTGGAGCAGATCGACCTCTTGGAACAAGCGGCGCAATTCCTCCTTCGACTGCACCCGCCGCTTGTCCGATCCGGCCTTGAGCCAGACCACCCCCTGACGGTCGAAGTACGGCTTGTCGATCCCCTCGGGCACCCGGACGACGATGACCACGCGGCCTGATCCGACGGAGACGTTTTCCGTCTGGGGCGAGATGGGGCTGCGGATGTGCTGGGACGCCGCGTTGCCGATCATCTGATTCACGCGGCGCACGTCCGCCGGTGCCAGACCGGCGATTGCGCCGTCGTCCGTCACGCCGATCAGCAGCAATCCGCCGCTGCTGTTCGAGAAGGCGACCAACTCTGCCGCGAGCGAATCCGGATTATGGATATCTTCCTTGAACTCCCGGCCGCTGTCCTCGCCCAGGGCGACCAGTTGTTGCAGTTCTTTCTTCTTCATGCGATTCGTTCCCTGGAATCGAAGTGGGATCAAGCCGGCGGCCTCACGCCCCCGCCTTCTTCTTCCCCCGCTTTTTCTTCCCCGGCTTCTCCGGTTCCTGATACAGTTCTTCCAGTCCGTGGGCGATGGCCAACGATTTGTCGGTCCTGCACTTCTCCCGGACGCGGTCGGGCCAGATACTACTGTAGGCCAGGTGCGCCCAGTCGTACTCGCCCGCTTCCAGCGACTCCCACGTCTCTTTCAGCTTCTTCTGCCAGGGGCGATACTGGAACAGTTTCCACAGCGGCGCGGCCGTGATCTGCACGCCGTCGTTCAGATTCGGTTTCCAGAACTTCGCCAGCCGCAACAGCTCGTCACGGAAGTCCTTCAGCTCCAGTTCCAGTTGCGTCAGTTCCTCGTATTCCTTCTCCGCCTTCCGCCCCTTGCCCTCTGTCGTCTGGAATCTCTGGATCTCGCTCGCGACCTGCTTCAGCTTTGGCTCGACGAAATCGTTGACGCAAGTGTACAGCGTCTGGTCGGTCAGGCGGTGGTAACCGCGGTAGGCATCGCCCGTTTCGTCCAACGCGGATCCGGCTAGCCGGGCGTACAACTGGAAGCCTTTCGAGTTGTAGCCCCTGGCGATGGATTCGATCAGCAGCCCGCGGGCCTCGGCCATCTGCAGGGCGCAGAGTCGGTTCAGCACGGTAAACGCCTGCTCGCGAACGATGCGGTCCAGCCCCTCTTGCTTGCCGCCGGACGGACTGCCGGCCAAGTAATGGTCCAGCGTCTCCCGCAACCGCCGAGCCGTCTCCCGCTGCTCTTCGGTCAGGTGGGCCGTGATCTTCGCCAAATCGGTCACTTCGCCCGTGGTCGGATCGAGCCCGTACTGGTGCTGCAGCTGACGGGTGAATTCTTCCGTCAGCAGTGTGCGCGCGTCGCTGACAAAACGCTGCAGCCGATTGCGGATGGTTTGGTCAAATGCCATGGGCGACGGTGATTTCTAAGGAAATTGGATATGGGACCATTGTTCTGTACGCGGGCCGCCGTGTCTAGGTGCGAAGGTGACGCCTAGGCGTGAAGGTGACAGCTCCCCCGGCGTGAAGCCGGGGGCCTCCGCACGAGGCCGCCGCGTTTACCGCGGCGGTCGTTCACCTTCATGCCTAGGCGTGAAGGTGACAGCTCCCCCGGCGTGAAGCCGGGGGCCTCCGCACGAGGCCGCAGCGTTTACCGCGGCGGTCGTTCACCTTCATGCCTAGGCGTGACGGTGACGGCTCCCCCGGCGTAAAGCCGGGGGCCTCACCGCGAGGCCGCCGCGTTTACCGCGGCGGTCGTTCACCTTCGTGCCTAGGTGCGAAGGTGACAGCTCCCCCGGCGTGAAGCCGGGGGCCTCCGCACGAGGCCGCCGCGTTTACCGCGGCGGTCGTTCACCTTCATGCCTAGGTGCGAAGGTGACGGCTCCCCCGGCGTGAAGCCGGATGCCTCATTCTTCCTCCGCTTCCATCGCCCGACGTTGGAGGTAGCTCTTGAGCTGCGACGTGGTGGCAGAACCGACGCTGCCGGCGTAAAACCCGCCCTGCCAGACTCCGTCCAGGTGCAACTGCGCCAATACTGCCGCATGTCGCTGTTCCAAGAAATACGCACTGTTGTTCATCAAAGTCAACGCCACGTCCTCTGCACCATTCGTCGGCAGAACGCCGACGAACAGGTGCGCGTGGTCACCCACGACCTCCACATCCCAAAGGCGCCAGTCCCTCCTTTCGCAGACTAGCCGCCAGTACGCAATCAGCGTTTCCGCAACGTATGGGTCAAGGAAATCGCACCGCCGCCGGATCGTGAATACGAGGTGCATGTTGTACTCGAAGACCACGTGATTCAACTTGCGCAACTCGCCCGGGTCCGCCGGGTTGTGGTATTTCGCTTTCTCGACAATCTCCGGCGCTCCCACGGGGATGGCCCGATGATGCTCGAACTGGCTCGAAACATAGTTGCGAACGGTCTCGTTGGTTACTTCCCCCAAACTGCGAAGGAACCAACCGCGAGACCACAAGTTGTGAGTGCCTGTCAGACGCCGCGCATCCGCGGCCAGATTTCCTTTGATCAGTCGCGTGACGGCGGAGGGAACCGTGGGCGGGGTCAAGCTTAACACGGCACGCAGCGCGGTTGGCTCCAATTCCATTTCCAGTACATGGAAGCCGTGTGCGTCCGTTACGCGCTGGAACGAATCTTGGAGCACGGAACGTAGGCGTGGTTCGCCAAATAACGGTTGGCGGCGGTGTGCATGCCAGCCGAAGTGAAAGCGGAGTCCGTAGGCGGCGGTGACGTCGTTGGGCGTGAAGTGGGGGATAGGTTGATTCGTCATAAAGTAAATGGGATTGATACTCATCATGGTCTCCCAAGTCTGGGAGGCATTCGCACGGCGCGAATTAAGCTAGATGGAAGCGTCCGGCGGGTGGGCCGGAGGTCGGCTCCGGCCCGGGTCGTACGCCCCTGTTCCCAGCTCAGGAGAACCACGATGAGACTGTACCAAGGACAACACGCATTTTACGCCGGGCTCGACTTGCACACAAGGATGATGTACCTGTGCGTGGTCAATCCGGAGGGCGAGATCGTCCTGCACCGCAACCTGAAGACCGAGCCGGAGAGCTTGAAACGGGCGTTGGGCCCCTATCTTCCGGACGTCGTCTTGGGTGCCGAGTGCACCTTCAGCTGGTATTGGCTGGCGGACTACTGCCGCCAGGAGAAGATCCCCTTCGTGCTGGGCCACGCGTTGTACATGCGGGCCATTCACGGGGGCAAGACCAAGAACGATAAGATCGACTCGGAGAAGATCGCCCGCATGCTGCGGGGCGGGATGTTTCCGCTGGCGTACGCCTACCCCAAGGAAATGCGTGCCACACGCGACTTGCTCCGCCGCCGCTGCTACTTCGTGCGTCGCCGGGGCGAACTGCTGGCCCACCTGCAGAACACGTTCAGCCAGTACAACGTTGGGGATGGCGGTGTTGTAGGCGCGAAGGTGACAGCTCCCCCGGCGTCAAGCCGGGGGCCTCCGGCGAGGCCGCCGCGTTTACCGCGGCGGTCCCTCACCTTCGTGCCTAGGCGCGAAGGTGACGGCTCCCCCGGCGTGAAGCCGGGGGCCTCCGCACGAGGCCGCCGCGTTTACCGCGGCGGTCCCTCACCTTCATGCCTAGGCGCGAAGGTGACGGCTCCCCCGGCGTGAAGCCGGGGGCCTCTGGCGAGGCCGCCGCGTTTACCGCGGCGGTCCCTCACCTTCGTGCCTAGGCGCGAAGGTGACGGCTCCCCC
>Ga0351888_1072_pt1 | contig 43218 bp, 38 predicted proteins | sample TotcelFGM3001M13_FD_206770 | JGI IMG/M metagenome (GOLD analysis project Ga0351888, IMG submission 206770) | Enriched cells from coal bed in the Powder River Basin, Montana, United States - Total cells FGM rep3 HSBNCT.FGM.300.1.M13 ... | reverse complement strand
GCGTCATGATCCGTCTATACAGCAGGGTGCTCCAGCCTTCGGATTCTTCGTGGCCAGGGCCACCGGCATCATGTTCCGGAATCAGCCGAATGGAGGCCCAGGGGGTGACGATAAAGGCCACCAGCAGCGAGAATATCATGGCTGCGGTCGCACCTACCGGAATCGGACGCATATAGGGCCCCATCAGGCCTCCGACAAAGGCCATGGGCAGAATTGCAGCAATCACGGTCAGCGTGGCCAGGATGGTCGGGTTGCCCACCTCGTCCACAGCCTCGATGGCCACATCCAGCCGGGGACGCCCGTTGTTTTCTGGCAACCTGAAATGACGCACCATGTTTTCAACAACCACAATGGCGTCATCCACCAGAATCCCGATGGAAAAAATCAACGCAAACAGGGTAATCCGGTTGAGGGTATATCCATATAAATAAAAAACAGCCAGCGTCAGGGCTAGGGTGACCGGTATGGCAAACGCCACCACGCCGGATTCCCGATGGCCCAGGGTAAACCAGATCAGGATCGTGACCGACAGGACGGCAATGGCCATATGAAAGAGGAGCTCATCGGATTTTTCCTTGGCAGTTTCGCCATAATTCCGGGTGACGCTCATCTGAACCGTATCCGGAATGATGGTTCCCCGGACATCTTTCACGCGTTGCAGAACCTGATGCGCAACCTGAATGGCGTTGGTTCCCTTGCGCTTGGCAATGGTCAGCGTGACGGCGGGACTGATTCCCGGTTTTTGGGAATCCGTTGTCGAAACCGGCTCGGAAAATGCGGGGCCCTGTCCAAAAAACACATACTGATCCGGCTCCCGGGGGCCGTCCGAAATATCGGCCACATCCCGGAGATATACCGGGTGACCCTGATGCACCCCCACAACAACCTGGCCGACATCTGACACTGAAGTCAAATATCCACTGACATGAACCAGAATCCGGCCGTCTGCAGACGGATACGAACCGGCATGAGATTCCTGATTGGCAGCGCAGATCATGGATGCGGCCGTTTGCATGTCGATACCAAAACCGGCCAGCCGGACCGGATCCATATCAACCGATATCTGGCGCCGGTTTCCGCCGATCAGGGTGGTGATGGAGACATTGTCCTCCCGTTTGACCACATCATCCACCTCTGCCGCAATGCGGCGCAGGGTGTAGTGATCCACATCTTTTGCCCAGAACGTCAGAGCCAGTATAGGTACATCGTCGATATACCGGGGTTTGACAAGGGGTGGGCTGACCGCGCAGGGGATCCGGTCCATGTTGGCCATCAGCTTGGACTGAAGCCTGACAATGGACCGCTCTTCATCCTGACCCACAAAAAACCGGACAATAGCCATAGACATCCCCGGACTGGATGTCGAGTAAATGTATTCGACGCCCGGCACCTCCCAAAGCAGTTTTTCCATGGGTCGCGTCACCCGTTCCTCGACCTCTTTGGCACTGGCCCCGGGCATCTGCACAAAAATATCGATCATGGGAACAATGATCTGAGGTTCTTCCTCACGGGGAAGGGCAATGACCGCGGCGATCCCCAACAGAATGGATGCAACGATAAAAAGCGGCGTGAGCTTGGAATTGATGAATCCGCCGGCCAGTTTTCCGGCAACGCCGATTTTGATGGTCATGATATGCCCTCCACCATCATGCCGTTGGACAGATTCAGGGGGGGGTGTTTTGACATAGGTCGCACCGACTGTCAACCCGGACAGAATTTCGGCTTCGGTTTCCGACATCCGGCCGGTTCGCACCAGACGAAACCGGACTTTTTTGTCCGCATCCACCTGATACACACCCGTCAACTGGCCCTGAACAATCAGGGCGGACCGGGGAATCCATACGCCCTCAACCGATGCCAGAGGAATCATGGCCCGGGCAAAAAGCCCGGAAACCAAGCCGGAATGGGCGGGAAGATTGACCTGCACCTGAAAGGAGCGGCTTCTGGAATCGGCAATCGGAAAAATGGTGTGAACGGTTCCATTGAGGGTCAGATGTTGAATGGATGGAATCCGGATCAAAATGGTCTGGTTCGGTTGAACGCTGGCAATACGGTTTTCGGGCAGAAGGATATCAACCCGGTATCCTTCTGCAGACTCGATATTCAGAAGCGGTGATCCGGGAGCAGCCAGATCCCCGGGTTCGACATTCCGGGCCGTGACGATGCCGTCGTATGGCGCCAGAATTCGGGAATCCTCATCCGTGACCCGGGCAGCCGTCACTGCGGATACTGCCTGCCTGATTCGTTGATCGGCCGCATCCACCATGGCCCGGGTCTGAGCCAGGCTGGCTTCTGCCTGAAGATGTTTTGCCCGGACCTCATCAAATTCCTGTCTGCTCGCAGAATCTGTTTTCATCAGATTGACATATCGCTGATAGGTGGCCTGGGCCAGGCTGGCGCCGGATTGGGCGGCCTGACTGGCGGACTCTGCGGCTGCCAGTCCGCTTTTGGCTTCAGCCAGAACGGCTTCAGCCTGCTGGCGCTGGGCGCCGACCATGCGGGAATCGATTTCAACCAGTATCTGGCCGGAACGAATCCGATCGCCTTCCCGAACATGCACGACCCTGACGGTCCCCATGAGCTTGCTGGAAACAACCCCCATGGTTCTGGCCTGAACCGTACCGACCGCTTCGTATGTAACCGGGTGAACAGCGGATGCGACCCGGGCGATTTCAACCCGAAGCACGTCGCCGGGTTGTACGACCTGAGATCCGGGCTGAATTTTTTCACCGCATCCAAACAGCCACGGCATAATGGCCAATATAGACAGAATAATCCGGAAATGTGTTGGCATGGCAGTCTCCATAAACGGAAGTCAGCGGTCAGAAGTCAGGGACCGGATTTCGGAAGTCGGCATGAAACGGAAAAAATCAGAATTGATTTCAATTTCATTCACCTGAATTCTGACTCCTGAATTCTTCAATTAAAATTCTCATCAAGCGTTCCAGCGGCCAGAAACAGATCCGCGCGTGCAACGATATAATCATGAATGGCCTGAATCCGGCTGGTTCGGGAATTCTGCAGGCTCAGTTCTGCATCCAGCAGGCTGACCAGGGGATACAAACCATTTTCATAGCGGTTTTCAACAATATAAAGGCCTTCCTCCGCCTGAAGGACAGACGTTTCACTGACGCGAATCCGATTCCAGGCACTTTGGGTCATCAACCAGGCCTGACGGGTCATAATTTCCACATTTGCTTTCAAATCCCGCAGAAGTGCCTGAATCCGCTTCAACCCGGCTACAGATTCGCGGGTTCTGGCAGAAATCCGGTCTCCGCTGTACAGGTTCATGCGCATCATGGCGCCAAGCGTGTAGTTGTCTCCAAAATCATCCCATTTTTCTGAATTGATCTCATAGTTGGCAATCAGACTGAGCTGTGGCAGGTGACCCGCTTTGGATTTGTCAATTTCCCGGTCGGCGACAGATTCCAGAATTTCCATCTGGCGAATCATGGGATGTTTCAACATGGCTTCGTTTACCCATGATTCGAGGGTTCCCTCGATTAACAGTGGATTTTGATCCAGATTGGTGAGTTGTGGAAGAGGCTGGTCTGCCGGGCGCCCCATGACGCTGTTTAAAACCGCGATGGCGATTTGCATCTGGCTGTCGGCCTGAATCCGTTCCTGTTCCAGCTCGGAAACACGCACCTGAGCCCGCAGTTGATCACTTTTCACGATAAATCCATTGTCATATCGCGCCGTAATCAGTTTCAGATGGGCGTTGGCCGTCACAATAGCGTTTTGAATCACATGAAGATGCTGGTTGGCAAGAATGAGGCCGGCATAGGCCTTCACGGTCTGATGAATCACATCCTGACGCGTTTGTTCGGCCTGAATCTCAGCGGATTTGATCTGGCTTTGGGCCTGTGCCACACCGATTTGTGTTCGGCCACCATTATATACCATCCACTCCATTGACAGAACCGATGCAAAATTGGTGATGGCAGACGGGTCATTCAGTCGAGCGGGATCAAAGTCGGCCTGAGCAATCCGTTCCTGATTCAGCCGGGTTCCAAACGCCCACATGGGATTGTTGGTGTGATTCAGTGCTTCGCTGAAAGAAATTTGGGGATAGGCCCCTGATTTTGCCTGAGTCATCTGATGCTCGGCCTGCTGGATGGAAAAGTCTGAGGCTTTGGTCTTTGGATTTTGCTGAACCGCCTGTTGAATGGCCTGTGAAAGGGAAAGACCGATGACCGGTTGGGCCAAATCATCTGCCTGTGACAGGTGAAGGGGACAATATTGAATCAGAAAAAGGATCAGAATTGATCCGGTGACTGAAAAACGGTTCATCTCGTTTCTCCCTGTTAACCGGTTAAACCGGATTTCCGGCCAAAAGTTGCCTGACGGTGGTTTTAATCATGAGGCCATTCATCCAGATGCGTACAGACGCATCGTCTTCTTTTAATTGGGCCAAAAGCGGTGTAATCCGCAAATCGGAAACTGCGGCGGCAATCCAGGCTGCCATTCCGCGAATCCGGGTGTCAGCAGACTCAAAAAATGGAATCAGATCCCTTTCAATGTCAATACCATGCTGGGGATAGGCATGAAGCAGCCGGCCCAGTCCCCACAGAACACCGGCCTGCAAGCCGGGGTGTTCGATAAAATTGCCGTCAGGTCGAATATAGGAAACCAGGATGTGCCCATATTCATCCGACATGCGTCTGCTTCTGGCCATGATTTCGCCCATGGCCTGTGGAGAACCCCATCCAATTCCGCCGGATTCGTCATTCAGGTTCCACATCAACCGGCGCATGACGGTTCGGGCCGATTCTGTCTGAACTCCGGCAAGTCGTGAAACCACCTCTCCAATCAGGCTGACACAGGGCCAGTATACGGTTTCGTCAGGGTGGTAGAGCAGTGACAGTAAAACATTGGTCACTTTTAACGGCGGGTAGTTGTGGATCGTGTTCATCACCCCGCTCAGACAAGATGTCCGTATCAACTGAATGACAGCCGGTTTCATCTGACGGATTGATAAATCTGCTGGGGTGGACATGCGTGTTTGCATCACCGGTTGGCTAACGGACAAGCAGATCGGTCATGTGGTTTCCTCCCATAAGATGCAGGATGACGGACAATTTTTAATGGCTTCTTCCACATCCTTTGGATCATATCCGTCTGCATCAATGACATCGATAAATCCCGCCGCATTCATTCTAAAGATGGCAGGCGAGACATCGACGCATACGCCGCAAAGAATACAATCACTCAGATCGACAACCGGTTTTTTCATGACAGCCTCGTATCATTACACTTTCAAGAAATTCCTACACCCGAAACGGCTGCCTGTCAAGCCCACGCGAAGACAGTTTGCTGAAAACGGGCCCCACCCGGATCGGTAGTCTGGCAACCAACTGATTCCCATCATATTTCACTTGCTTTTATCATGACTGCAAGATATAAAATGACATTAAGACGATTTTTTTGGTTATCAACGTTCTGGGTGAATAAATATTTACGCATTGATATCAATCCGAATTATAACACTATAAATACCATATGATGACGCAAGAAAACTTCGAATCAGGAGGTGCGGGCATAGATATTCAGAAGCGGCCGGCTAAGGCCGATAAAACCAATATCAACAGAGAGATTAAAGCCAAAGAAGTCCGGATGATCGACCAGGAAGGAAAACAGATCGGGGTCATTCCGCTTTACAAGGCGCTGGCAGCCGCAGGCGAAGCAGGCATGGATTTGGTGGAAATTTCACCCAATGCCAATCCGCCGGTCTGCAAGATCATGGATTACGGAAAGTACAAATACGAGCAGACCAAAAAAAAGCAGGAGGCCAAAAAAAAACAGAGTACTTTCCAGGTAAAAGAGATCAAGCTTCGTCCCAAAACTGCCGATAATGATCTGCTGACCAAAGTCGACCATATCAGGCGGTTCATTGCCAAAAAGGACAAGGTCAAGGTGACCGTCATGTTCAGAGGCAGAGAAATCACACTGGCTCAGGCAGGGAAAGAACTTCTTGACAAGATTGCAGTCGAGACAGACCCGATTGCAGTTGTCGAGCAAAAGCCCAAATTTGAAGGACGCACCATGGTGATGATTCTTTCACCAAAATAAGACTGGGCCACTGCCCGATTTCTGTTCGAGTTCTGCCCGAGTTCTGGTTGATGAATTCATAATGAAGAAGGTATTTTTGATGGATCGAAGATGGCGTGGGCGTGGTAAAAACCCGCGCCATCTGTTTTTCATAAACAGCCATGGAGTGTCCGAAATTTCACATTCACGATAGCTGTTTCGTGTTTATTCTGATTTTTGACGAATGAATGATATATTTTCATAAGAGAGTTGTATTTCAAGGAGACAAAACAATGCCCAAAATCAAAACAAACCGGTCTGCGGCCAAACGATTCAAGACCACTGCCAGCGGAAAATTTGTCTATCACAAATCGCATGGAAGCCATATTCTGACCACCAAATCCCGGAAACGGAAACGATCCCTGCGTCAGAGTCCGATTGTTGACAAAACCAATCAAAAAGAGATAAGATTGCTGCTTCCAAACGGTTAATGGAATTTGTAACACATTAACATACCAGCACAGAACAGCATGATCAATGGGCTGTATTTTCTGTGATGTATGAAGGAGAGTCGTATGCGTGTAAAAAGAGGATTTAAAGCGAGACATAGACGTAACAAGGTTCTGAAACTGGCGAAAGGCTTCAGAGGAGGCCACAGCAAGTTGTTTCGGACTGCCGCAGACACGGTTGACCGGGCCCTGAATTACAGTTACAGGGACCGCAAGGTTCGCAAACGCGAATTCCGGGCATTGTGGATCGCCCGTATCAATGCGGCTGTCAGGGGATGCGGTCTTTCCTACAGCCGGTTTATCGATGGTCTTAAGAAAGCAGGCATTGCCCTGGATAGAAAAGTCCTTGCAGAACTGGCCATATCCGATCCCAATGGTTTTGCCAGAATCGCTCAGTCTGTTTCTTCGGCATCCTGATCACATTTGGTCTCCGGCAGCCATCACCAAGAGGGGGTGGCGCCGGTTGCCATCCGCATTCCCCATCTCAGCCAACAGAGCATAACCCGTGGAAATCCAACTTGATCAGATTTATCATCAGGCCGTGGAAGCGCTTTCTGCTGTTTCCGACGCAGAGGCGCTGAAATCCCTTTCAGTTCAATACCTGGGAAGAAAGGGTCTGATTACCCAATATTTACGCGGAATATCGAAACTGCCTGCCGATCAGCGACCGGCAGCGGGCCAAAGGGCCAATCAGGTCAAGGCCCGTCTTGAAGAGACATTTCAGGCTGCATCAGACAGGCTGGCGCTTGCACTTCAAAATTCCGATCCTGGAGTCGATGTGTCTCTTCCCGGCCGGATTCCAGCCAGAGGAACCCTTCATCCGATCACGCAGATCACCCGGACCATATGTGATATTTTCAGGCGAATGGGGTTTGATATTGCAGAGGGTCCGGAAATCGAACTGGACCATTACAATTTTGAAGCGCTGAACATCCCGAAAAATCATCCGGCCAGGGATATGCAGGATACGTTTTACATATCGGACAATGTGGTGCTTCGGACCCATACATCTCCCATTCAGGTTCGATATATGGAAGGGCATGTACCACCGGTTAAAATCATCGCACCGGGCAAGGTCTACCGGTGTGACTCGGATATCACGCATACACCCATGTTTCACCAGGTGGAAGGGCTTGTGGTCGGAGAAGGTATCGCGTTTTCAGATCTGAAAGGGGTTTTGACCGGTTTTGTCCATCAGATGTTTGACGATCAGACCAGTCTTCGATTCCGGCCCAGCTTCTTCCCGTTTACCGAACCCAGCGCAGAGGTGGATATTCTGTGTGTAATGTGCCGCGGCAGGGGATGCCGGGTCTGTTCCCAGACCGGATGGCTGGAAGTTCTGGGTTCCGGCATGGTTCATCCTGCCGTGTTTGAGAATGTCGGCTATGACACGTCCCGCTATACGGGTTTTGCCTTTGGAATGGGCGTTGAACGGATTGCCATGCTGAAATACGGAATCGATGACATCCGAAAATTTTTTGAAAACGATAACCGGTTTCTGAGACAATTTATTTAACGGCTCTTTGAATCCGTTTTCAAGGAAGCGATCAAGGCAAGGTCATTATGAAAGTAAGTTTAAACTGGCTGAAAGACTACGTCCCGATTCTGTTGGCACCCAAAGTACTGGCCGACGGTCTGACCATGTCCGGTCTGGAGGTTGAAACGCTGACCGACCGGTATGACCATCTCCGGGATGTGGTTGTGGGACGGGTGCTTCAGATCACACCCCATCCCCACTCGGACCACCTGAACATCTGCACGGTGGATATGGGTGATACAACAGCCGATATTGTCTGTGGTGCCCCCAATGTTCAGATGAATCGACTGTATCCGGTCGCACGGGTCGGGGCGGCTCTTCCAGGCGGGTTTGTCATCTCGGAAACTCAGATCCGGGGGATTGCGTCATCCGGAATGCTGTGCAGTGAAATGGAACTGGGCCTGGGTCCGGACGCATCCGGTTTGATGGAAATCACCCGGTCGTGCAGTCCGGGCGAATTGTTGACATCGGCACTGGCACTTTCCGATCCGGTCTTTGAACTGGGTCTGACACCCAACCGGTCCGATTGCCTCAGCTTCTTTGGTGTGGCGCGGGAAATTGCAGCGCTTCAGCACAATTCGATCACGCTGCCGGAAGTCGAGCTGCCGAACAGTATCGATGACATTCACCGCCATACGTCGGTGATCATCGAGGCGCCGGATTTCTGCCCCCGTTACGCAGCCGGCCTGGTCCTTGACATCACGGTTGGCCCATCACCGTTCTGGCTTCAGGACCGGTTGATTTCTATCGGATTGAAGCCGGTCAACAATGTCGTGGACATCACCAATTATGTGATGATGGAAACCGGGCAGCCCCTTCATGCCTTTGATTATGACCGGCTGGCTGAAAATCGGATCGTGGTCAGAACTGCGATTGAAAATGAGCCTTTCACGACACTCGATCACAAAGAGCGGCTGATGCCCCGGGACACGCTGTTTATCTGCGATGGGGAGAAACCGGTGGCTGTTGCCGGCGTCATGGGCGGGCTCAATTCTGAAATAGAAACCCAGACACGCCGTGTTTTGATCGAAAGCGCCTGGTTCAATCCGACATCCATTCGAAAAACAGCCAAATATCTGGGCCTCAAAACCGATGCCTCTCACCGGTTCGAGCGGGGAGTCAATCCGGAAGGGGTGATTTTCGCCTTGAAACGTGCCATGTCATTCATGGCGTCGATATGTGGCGGAACCGTCACGCAGGGGATCATCGATGTCTATCCGCGGCCCTATTCAGCATCTCCACTGATTCTTTCCGCTTCAGAAACCAATCTTATTCTGGGGACCCGGATCACTTCCGATCGAATGGGGCCAATTCTTGCCGGAATCGGATTTGAAACCGAAAAACTGGATGAAGATCGCTGGCAGGTGATTCCGCCGCCCTGGCGCGTGGATGTGTCAAGGCCGGTGGATCTGATGGAAGAAATTGCCAGACTTTCCGGATATGATACGATTCCGACCACATTTCCGTTGCTGTCTTCCGGGCTGACACCCGTTTCGCCGTTTCAGCGTCTTCGGGAAACGATTCGGGAGATGATGGTCGGATTCGGATTCACCGAAGCCATCAACTACAGCTTTATTTCAGCAAATTCCAATGACTATCTGCGATTGGATGCAAATGATATCAGACGGCAGACCGTTCAGGTGATGAATCCGCTTTCAGAAGATCAGTCTGTCATGCGCACATCTTTGATTCCCGGTCTGCTGACAACGTTGCAGCGAAATCTGTCCCAGCAGCAGAAACGCCTGAAGCTGTTTGAGATCGGGAATACGTTTATTGAAACTGAAACGGATCGGCTTCCAGAAGAAAGGGAAATGCTGGCTGGGTTGTGGACGGGCAGCCGACAGGAACCATCCTGGCATGGACCAGACAGTTCATGCGATTTTTTTGATCAGAAGGGGGTCCTGGAAGGACTGTTCGCCGGACTCCGCATTCACGCCCGGTTTTCGCGGGCTGATGCAACGGCGTTTCCCTATATCCGGCCCGGATACGGGGCGGATATCCGGCTTGGTGACGAGGTGATCGGGGTCGTCGGAGAATTGAATTCATATGTCCTGGAAGCGTTTGACCTGAAACAGGGTGCAATCATTTTTGAAGTGGCGCTTGCCCCGATGGTAAAAGCCATTCCATCCCTCAGGCAATCGATTTCCCTGCCGCGGTACCCATCCGTCAGCCGGGACGCGACATTCATTCTTTCCAAAGCCCAGGCATCCGGTTCCATTCTCGACAGCATTCAGATGATCGATGAACCGCTGATTGAACAGATTCAGATTTTTGACGTGTTTGAAGGGGGGTCTCTTCCTCTGGACCGCAAGAGTGTTTCATACCGCATCACATACCGGTCGCCAAGCGAGACGCTTGAGGATGATCGGGTCACCCAGATTCACAAACGGATTTGTGATCAGGTGATTGAACGGTTCGGGGCTCAGCTTCCGGACAGCCGGTAACGCATATCAATCGCAGGTCATTCAGGTGCCGAAATGAAAATGGGGATGATATAATTCTGATATGTTGAAATGCCGATATGCCGAAATTCCGGCATATCGGCATTTCAACATGGATGAACGGAATTCACCCCATCGGTTATGTAAATGACATCTGCCGTTTTTATTTTGAATCCTGAATCCTGAATTCTGTTTTTTTCAAGCCACACTTCCTGACGTTGCCTCTCAAAACAGGGCGATCATGCAATGGCCATTCCATCCTCCGTTCCCGCACCCCAGGTTTCAAAACCGGATAAACTGATTTTCAAAATCGGCGAGGTCAGTCTTCTGCTGGGTATCCCGACTTCGGTCATCCGGTTCTGGGAAAGCGAATTCCGCCATATCCGGCCCAAGCGAACCGAATCCGGCCAGAGACTTTACCGTCAGACAGACATCGATCGTCTGATGGAAATCAAAACCCTGCTGTATGAAAAGCGGTTGACCATTGAAGGATGCAAACAGGAGCTGAACCGGAAAAAACAATTATCCGGTTCAAATGAATCATCATTCGGGATTGAAGAAATCCGGCGTCAATTGAAAGAGATTCAGCGGATTCTGGCCTGAAAATTAAGCTTTTGGAGAATGAATTGTCAAAACCCATTCGGTCCGGACAAATCAACCAGACACTGTTCAAAATCTCGATTACCGTCAATATGGCCGCCGGCCTGGATGAATTATTCAGATCGATTCATGCAGACCTGAGATCAATCATGGATGCAACCAACTTTTATATCGCCCTGTATGATCAAACCAAAGACACTGTCATATTTCCCTACTGGGTTGATACGATCGATGACTGCCATCCACCAATTATTGGCGTGAACCAGAGTGCGTCATTGATAGCAGCGGTCATTCGAAGTGGATTTCCGTTGATGGTCACCAAGCAAGAAATATCCAGCCTGTATGCACAAGATGGTTTAGCCTCACCTGCCGGTACGCCATCAGAAATCTGGCTGGGAGTCCCCTTGAAAGCCGGCAATGAAATGATCGGGGTCATGGCAATCCAGAGCTATCATGATCCGACATGCTATGATCAGACAGATCTGGAGGTGATGGTTGCCGTAGCGAACCTGACAGCCACTGCTGTCAGGAGAATACGGGCGGAGCTGGGTTTGAAGGAGAGTGAGTCACGGTTTCGGGAAGTTTTGGAGAATTCGTTGGATGTGTCATACCGGCGTAATTTAAAAACCAACTCTTTTGATTATTTCAGTTCGGTTTCAGCGTTAATTTTCGGATATTCCGTTGATGATCTAATGATCTTGCCGCTTGAAAAAGTATTGAGATTGATTCATCCCGACGATCTGCCATCTGTTGAGCATGCGATTGAAGAGTCCATGGCCAATCCTCCCGGCATCATCTATCAGACTGAATACCGCATCCAACATAAAGATGGGCAATATATCTGGGTTCTCGATCAATTTAAACTCGTAAGGGATGAGACGGGACAACCGGTAGCAGTTATCGGAAGCATTCGTGACATCAGTGAGAACACTCGGGCAAAGGAAAAACTCCTTTTAAATGAAAATATCATCCGGCACTCTTCCAGTGCAATCGCGGCATGCGACCTGAATGGGAACATGATGTATGGTAACCCCAATTTTTCGAAATTATGGGGTTTTGAAAATTCTGAAGAATTTTTGGGCAGACCCTTCACCGAATTCTGGTTACTTGGTGACGGGTATGAAAAAGTCATGAATACGCTTCGGACCGAAGGAACCTGGACAGGCCAGATAAAGGCTGCAAGAAAAAACGGGACTCATTTTGATGTTCAGGTTTCAGCAGCCATGATTTTTGACAATAATGGCAAACCGGCCGCTCTAACCTCATCTTCCATCGACATTACAGCGAATAAACAGGCTGAAGATGCGCTGTTAGCGGCTTTGAACGAGAAAAACATGTTGCTGCGGGAGGTCCATCACCGCGTTAAAAACAATATGCAGATCATCATCAGTCTGCTTGTCCTCCAATCCCAGAAATTGACGGATGAACAGGCGAAGCAAGCGCTTTCTGAATCCCGGCAACGGATATTTGCCATAGCCATGATCCATGAGGCACTGTATCGGGATCAAATATATTCTGCCATCGATCTGGGCATCTATGTCAAAAATCTTGTCAGCCACCTGCGAATGGCTTACACCGGCCAGAAGGAAATGGATGTGGTGTTGGACATGGATGACATAAAAATAGACATCGATCAGGCAGTGCCCTGCGGTTTGATCATTAATGAACTGATGACCAACGCATTAAATCATGCCTTCCCGGACGGCACAAAAGGAACGATTCGAATCGAAGCACATCGTATCAACTTCAATGAGGTGCTGTTGAATGTCAGTGACGATGGCGTGGGGCTTCCATCCGACCTGAATCTTGAGGATCGTTCGTCACTGGGGCTAAGGCTGGTCAAGGAACTGGTGTGTCGTCAATTGAAAGGGAGCCTGAATACGGCTGTCACTAAGGGAACCAGTTTTATCATTCGATGGCCATTATCGATCAACACAGACTCAGAATTTAACGCGCATACTGTGTCGCCAGGAATAAAAGAGAGCCAATAAAATGGGCATGAGTCTTCAAGACACACGGCCTTGAAAGGGTGACAACTGGATCCATGATTATCAACCCCATAACTGCGTGCGCGACGGCCCTGACGGGCCGTGGCCTGAGTGGGGATGGGGACGCTATGTTGTCAATCTGCCAGGACAATCCTGGAATGCGGACATGGTTGCCTGATCATCAGTGATGAAAAGAGGTGAAATCATGGACAAGTCGAAAGTCGCAGTCGTCACGGGCGGTGCGCGGGGGATTGGTAAGGCAATCCGGGACGCGTTTGTCACACAGGGGGTTTCTGTCTGCACCATCGACCGGCTTGACAACAACTACTTTGTGGGAGACATCGCCGATGAACAGGTTCTCCGGGCCTTTGCATCCAAAGTTATCGCCGAACACGGCGCGATTGATTTTCTGATCAACAACGCCTGTCTCTCCCGGGGAGGTCTTTCCACCTGTTCCTATGATGATTTCAATTACGTGTTGCGTGTTGGAGTCACTGCGCCGTTTCTGCTGACCCAGCTATTCATGGATCACTTCAACACACCGGCGAGCATCGTGAATATTTCCTCCACCCGCCACCGGATGAGCCAAGCCGATACCGAAAGCTATACCGCGGCCAAGGGAGGCATCACCGCCCTGACCCACGCAATGGCCATCACCCTTTCCGGAAAAGCACGGGTCAATTCCATTTCCCCAGGCTGGATTGACACCACCGGCGCACAATTCGAAGGCCCCGATATGACGCAGCACCCGGTGGGCCGGATGGGCACGCCGTCGGACATTGTCCATGCCGTCATGTTCCTGTGCGATCCAAAAAGCAGTTTCATCACGGGGCAGGACATCACCGTGGATGGCGGCATGACAAAACTGATGGTATACCACAATGACCTCGGATGGACATATAACCCCTGAGATCGCAGATAAAACAAAGGGGCGGTTATAAGGCAAAAATGATTGGCTGGGGCAGGATGGTTCCGGAATACAAAAAGGTGTCGAGCCGGGCCTATCAAAAAACACGCATTTTTCATAAGTATCTGAAAAATCGCATTTTTTTAGGCAATATTTTTCTTGATCACCCACTTGAATTGTTGTATCGACTGATACCATCTTTTTTCCACCGGATTCAACCCGAACTGCCTTTTTGATCCGGGAAATTCCAAAAATATCTCAGCCACTTTTTCTAATTTTATCGGTACATGGGCGAAATGGATCGTTGAGGCTGAATCTGGATCAAGACACAAGGTAACGCCCAACCACGGTGTACACCGGATCGGCAGGAAAAGGCGCCTGCTTCCCGGTGACGCCCGCGTTATGGTGCCTCATATTTCAAGGGAGGGATCATGAAGATTTCACGAGTTACTGTATTAACGCTTGGCGTAGCCGACTTGGTCAAGGCTACGGAATTTTATGAAGCTGTACTCGGCACACCTCCAAACACATCCTTTGATGGCGTCACCTTCATCGAGCTTCCAGGAACCTGGATCGCACTCTACCCACTTGAGAAACTGGCCGAAGACATCTCTTCTGAGGTTCCGATCATTCGCAGTGGATTTAGCGGCGTCACGCTTGCCCACAACGCCCGCAGCAAGGACGACGTTGTTGCCATAGTAAGACGTGCAGCGTCGGCTGGTGCCCGTGTCGTAAAAGAACCACAAGAAACCTCCTGGGGTGGATTCAGTGGATACTTCGCCGACCTTGATGGCTATTACTGGGAAGTCGCCTGGGGGCCAATGTTTGATTTTGCGGAGAATGGTGAATTGAAATTCAAAGAAAATGCATAATAGCGCAAACAGATCCCGGAAAACGGCGACGATAAAGGTATTGGATTTGACGGCAGCCCCAGGCCGGACCCCAAATCCAAGAAATCTCGCGGCATCGGCGCCGGAATAGCCCAGTTCCTGAACGCAAATCCTTGACAGGGCACGTCTGGCCACGGCCACTTGTTTTCGTCGGCTGCCGGAGGCAAGTTCTTCGATGGAAATATCGTATTTTCCGGCCACCTTTTCGGCAACCGCCTCCATATCCATTCGTTGCCCGGACAATCGCAAATTCTTGTTGACGAAATTATCCAGACCCGAAACAATATGATTGACAAAATCGCCGTCTCCCAAAATCCGTTGATCGAAGGCCTGTTTTTCGTCTCGTCTTCGGCTGGCCAGTACCTCGGACCATCCGCCAAGGCTTCTGATCAATCCACCCCCCACCAATTCCGGTCGATGTCCTTGAGCGAGTCCTTTTTCAATGTATGCCAGATAATTTTTTCTTGAATTTTCAGCGGCATCAAAAAAAGACAAAACATATCCCATTGGGGAAAACTTGGCAAAGGGAATTGCCGGACTTTGTGCCTTTGCCACATTGCCCCTGTTTCCTTCAAAGCCGGTAGGTAAGGATGGCCGGCAGTTTGGCCTACCTGACAGCGAGGTTAGCCGTAAGCAAGGTGTCAGGGAGCCGCAAAGAGCCGCGGCACCCTGACTTACCCGGCCAGAAGACAACCACACAGGCTGAAAAATTTGGAAATTGCCACAACTCATGAGTCACCACCCTGAAAGGGTTGGATCATACGATTCACCTATTCAACACCCCTGTTACCGGTCATCATTCGGTTGATTGTCAGATCCGCAATAAAGTCCATAATATTTTCCAGATTGTATTTTTTGTCCAACGAAAGCCGTAAGGACATGATTTCGATGAGGCCCGTCAGGGCATACGCCAGAAGGTCCGGATCGATTTCCCGAACAGACCCGTCTTTAATTCCCGCTTCGATCTCCCGCACCACAGGCCGGGTTAGGCCATGATAGATTTTTTTGATTTTTTCCGCCGGCCATTGTTCTTCACTTGCCAGTTCGGCTCGCAGTTGGTTCAAAATTTCACTGTATTTGGTGTAATTTTTATAGAAAACCCTGCCCCTGATTCTCATTCGCTCCAAAAAATCATTTTCCCCCTTGATCGCGGCCGCGGCCTCACCAACAATGTTGCGAAATACATCGTCAATGACTTCGATAAATAATTCACGCTTGTTGTGGTAATAGAGATAGAACGTGCCCGTGGAGATTTTCAGAGAACCGGTGATGTCGACGATTTTGGTTTGATGGTATCCTTTCTGGCTGAATACCCGTATGGCCGCTTTGATGATCTCCTGTCGCTTCCGCTCTTTTTCCTTGGTCGTGGCGACGGTTTTCGTCACGTCATATGCCTCTGCCGGCGACGTCGGAGCAGCATCGACCGATTCCATGCGCGCCTTCAAAAACACGATGGGAACACGCGCCCCTTTTTTCAACTGGCTGATTTCCTTTAGCCGTTGAACATGGCTGTCATCGTAATACGCCATGGTCCGCCCTGTTTTATGGGGCGGATGCAGAATCCCCTGCCTGAGATAAAAATGAATGGTGGTCCGCGGCACGCCCGATCTTTCTTCCAGTTCTTTTATCCGCATGATTCAATCCCTCACACTTTAACTATAGATTATAAATCTATAGATTAAAAAATATCTATTTCCCATACGGCCGACACCAAAGACTGAATCAGATTTCTGATATACTTTTTAATTCAATATATCAGTATATTATGATGATTCATCCAATTTGATTTTAAACAACTCATTAATATTGACAGTATGTTTTCTATAGACTAATTAAAAAAATAATTCGTCATTATCTATAGATTTAACAAACCCGATAATACCTGTCAAGCCACAAATATAACACCATCCATATACAGGAGGCACAAATGGGAGAAAAAAACCTTGCCATTATCGGCATTGGAGAGGTTCCCACCGGAACGTATCCGGACCGGTCACAATGGGACATCATTTATGAAACCTGCATCACCGCAGTAAAGGATGCCGGAATCCACAAAAACGATGTGGAAGCCGTCATTACCGTTGCCCCCCAGGCTCAGCCGCAGCTCACGGCTGAAATATCCTTTGGAATGATACCGGAAGAACTCGGTTTGAAAGGATGTAAGGATGTCTGCATCTGCAATGCCGGTGGCGCATCCACATCCAATTGCCTTCGCCTGGCGGAGCGGATGATTGAAAGCAATCAGGCCAAAATCGTTCTGATTCCACATGTAACGGTCCATTCCACCATTCCGGTCCCGGAGCTGATCAGCTTTTTCGCCAAAGCCGGTATCGATCTTCAGTGGGAATACCCTTACGGCACCACATACAACGGTATTATCGCCATGATGACCCGACGGTACATGCATGATTCCGGAACCACGGAAGAAGAAATGGCATCTGTGGTGGTCTCCTTGCGGAAATGGGCCGCGCTGGACCCCAATTCCATTTTTTACGGCAAGGAAGTGCCCTCCATTGAAAAAGTGCTGTCATCCGGCATGGTATCGTCTCCACTGCATAAACGGGAATGCAATGTGCTGGCCGACGGCGGCGCTGCGCTGGTGGTGACATCTGCAGAAACAGCAAAACAGACAGGATGTCCGGCGGCCTTCAAGCTCGGGGAAAGCACCCGGTATTTCAGCGCATTCACAACGACAAGAAGCGCCAAATCGGTTCACCATGGATTTGCACAAGCCACACAGGAGGCGTTGGATGCCGCAGACCTCACAAAAGAAGACATTGATATCTGGAACATGTATCTGGCCTATCCCTTTGGTCATCCCCTGTTTATGGAAAGCATCGGCCTGTGCGAACCCGGTCAGGCCGGCAAAATGTTTTTGGAAGGCCACACATGGCCCGGCGGAAAATTGCCGTGGGCGACCATCGGTGATGCCATCGGCCGCGGCCATACCGGGTCCGGTGTGAGCATGGCAACCTATGTGGAAACCGCGCGCCAGCTCATGGGCAAGGCCGGGGCAAGGCAGGTGCCGGATGTGAAACATGTCTTTCAAAACACGTCTGGCGGATCAGGCATGAACTTCATCGCAACCGTATGGGGGAGGAATATGTAATGGACACCCAAAAACCAGTTCCCGTCATTCAACCCTGGACAAGACAATTCTGGACGGCCACCAAACAGGGCAAATTGTTGGTTCAGCATTGCAGCGACTGCAATTGCAACATCTTTTTCCCAAAAAAAGTCTGCCCCGAATGCTGGTCGGAAAATTTAACCTGGATTGAATCTTCCGGCAGGGCCAAAGTCTATACATTTACCGTGATGCGCGACATGGTGGAGCCCAAATTCATGGCTGACCTGCCCTATGTCATTGCCATGGTGGACTTGGACAGGGGAATCCGCATGACCACCCGTATTGTCAATTGCAAACATGAAAACGTAGCCATCGGCATGGATGTGGCGGTTGTTTTTCAGGATGTATCGCCGGAATGCGCGTTGCCCATGTTTCAGCCGGTTGATCCATCCCTGCGGATTGAAACAACTGATCCGGAAGAAATCGAAACAAAGGCTCCGGAACTTGAAACTGGATTGAAACCGGAGGATTACCAGACGATACGATATGAAATCACCGGTAAAAACAACGCCATCTGCACCATCACCTTAAACCGTCCGGACAAATACAATGCCATCAACCGAAGGATGGCCGCAGAACTCCTCGATGCATTTCGCCGTGTGAGAGACATCCCTGGCGTGGGCGTGGTTGTTTTAACCGGAGCGGGCAAAGCATTCTGCACCGGCGGCGACCTTGAAATCTTCCCGTCTCTGGCCGAACACCAGAACAGCCTCAACTGGCTGTCTCATGATGGACTGGATGTTCAGCGGGCCATCGCAGGCTGTGAAAAAGTGGTTATCGGCAAAATCAACGGCCATTGTCTGGCCGGTGGTTTGGAAATCGCCCTTGCCTGCGATCTCCTTTATGCAAAAGCCTCTGCCAAAATGGGCACCACGGAAATCAACATGGGCGTTCTTCCCGGATGGGGCGGAACCGCCCGGATGCCCCGGAGCATGCCCATATTCCGCGCAAGAGAAGTCATCTTCAGCGGCCGGAAGGACTACACGGCCAACGAAATGTATGACATGGGGCTGCTCACGCGGGTGTTTGCCGACGATGCGTTTGAAGCCGGATTTGAAGAGGTCGTGAACAATATCGCCTCCAAGAAACCCATTGCCCTTCGGATGGGAAAGGAAATCATGGCGCGATCGGTGGACGGATGCGACATCGAAACCGCTCTTGCGGTGGAGCGAAACGGCATCCAGTGGTTGACGTATGCACCGGATGTCCAGGCGGTGATGGATCAATTCAGAGCCCGGCCCGATCAACTGGCCCGGCAGCAGAAACAGCAAAATATCAAATCTGACGTTCAGCAATAACAAGGAGTGAACCATGGATTTCAGCTTAAGCAAAGAACAGGAAATGATGCGCAAGGAAATCAAGCTTTTCTGCAAAAAGGAATTGAGCAAGGAGTTTGTCCAATGGATGGACGAAAATGTGGATTTTCCTCCGGATGAGCTCTGGCAGAAATTTGTCGATATCGGTTTTTTTAAAGCCTCTATTCCGGAAGAATACGGCGGGGACGCGCTCGGTTATTTGGACCAGATGATTGTATTTGAGGAAATCTGTAAAGCCTCCATGTCCGTTGCCCTGGCTGTGGGCACGACTTCGGGTTTCGGGCCCCGCTTTATTGCGGAATTGGGGACCAAAGAGCAGAAGGAAAAATATCTGCCACTCATCGGTGAAGGCAAACTGAAAACCTGTATGGCCCTGACCGAACCGGCCGGCGGCACGGACATTCTCGGCGCCATATCGACCTTTGCCGAAGAAAAGCAGGACCGGTGGGTAATTAATGGAGAAAAGGTGTTTATCACGGCTGCTCACGCATCCGATTACATGATTACCATCTGCAAAACGGAAGCGGCTGCGAAGCCTTCAAGATCCCTGTCTGTTTTCCTGATCCCGTCAAAGAGCAAAGGGATCACCATCACCCGTATTCCGAAGATCAGTTGCCATCATTGCGATTCCGTGGGTATCTCCTTTTCAAATGTGGAAATCCCCCATGAAAACATTTTGGGGACAAAAGGGAACGGCTGGTATGAAATGCTGACCGTCCTGAACCCCGAGCGTATCGCGTGTGCCATAATGGGCGTCGGCCTCATTGCAGCGGCCTATGAAGATGCCTTTGCTTACGCCCAGAAGCGCCAGGCTTTCGGCGGGCCCATCAGCCGGTTCCAGATTCTTCAGCATTACCTCGCGGATATGCTCATCAACCTGGAAAACGCCAGAAACCTCACTTACAAAGCCGCCTGGCTCTGCGATAACAAAAAGCCTTACCACATGGAAGCCACCATGGCCAAGCTGATCGCATCGGAAGGTGCATTGCATGCGGGAAGATTCGGGGCCGAGATATTGGGGGGATACGGGATCTGCAGCGAGTACCCGATGCAGCGATATTTACGGGATGCGTATCAGCTTCAGTTCTCCCCCATATCCAACGAAATGAGCAAAAATATGATGATGCAGTTTCAGGGACTGCCCAAATCATGGGCATAACCTTATCCGGAAACGTGATGAAGGAGAAAATATGTACATATTAGGCGATATCCCCCGAAAGAGCGCACGACATTTTCCGGATAGGGAAGCCATTGTTTTTGAAGCAACACGGCTGACGTATAAAGCATTAAACCAGCGGATCAACCGGTTGGCCAATGCATTATCCAGGATGGGGTTTAAAAAAGGCGGCCGGGTCACGGTGCTGGCGGAAAACACCCATAAGTATCTTGAAATATATTTTGCCGTCGCCAAACTGGGCATGAGTGTGACCCCCCTCAATTTCAGGCTATCGGACGATGAGCTCATTCATGTGGTGAATGACAGTGAGGCATCCTGCTTTTTTGCAGGCGATGGTTATTTGGAGCGGGTGCAAAATATGACCCAAAGCCTTGAGGCCATCCATACATGGATTTCCATTGATAATCCGTTTCAGGGTTTTGTGGATTACGAAAAGATGTTGGCCGATGCGCCTGACAGTGAGCCGAATGTGGAAGTTGATGAGAATGATTTTTCGGTGCTCATGTACACCGGCGGAACCACAGGCCTGCCCAAAGGCGTCATGATGTCCCACCGCAATCTCATGACAGCGGTTTTATCGGCAACCCTTGCCATGAGGTTTACCAAAGAAGATGTCACCTGTTTTGTCCTGCCGCTTTTTCATGTCTCGTTCTGGCCGGCACTGTCCGCCCTCATGGTCGGCGGGAAAGTGGTGATCAACCGAAAGCCGGACTTAAACGGTATTTTGAAACTCATACAGGATGAGAAATGCACCCACATCAATGCGGTGCCAACCCTTTACGGGTGGCTGCTTCAGTTTGCCAATGTGGATGCCTATGATCTGTCCAGCCTGCGTTCCATCACCTATGCCGGCAGCCCCATGCCGATTGAACTGTTGAAGCAGTGCATCCGAAAGTTCGGCAACATTTTGTCCCAGGCATATGGAATGACCGAAGCGCTGGGTGTCACGCAACTGCCCGAATGGGACCACTTTCTTGAGGGCGATAAATCAAAATTGTTGGCAAGTGCCGGAAAACCCGTTCTGTGCGCGGAAATCGATGTTCTGGATGAGGACGACAATCCGGTGAAGACAGGCGAAATCGGCGAAATCGTGGTCCGGGGCAAGCATGTCATGATGGGGTACTGGAAAAATCCGGAAATGACCCGGCAGGCGTTGCGGGGTGGCTGGTACCATTCCGGAGACATGGGGTACATGGATCAAGACGGGTATCTGTATCTGGTGGACCGAAAGGCGGACATGATCGTCACCGGCGGTGAAAACGTCTATCCCAAGGAAGTCGAAGATGTGCTGTATGAACATCCGGCTGTTTCCATGTCAGTTGTGGTATCGGCGCCAGACGACAAATGGGGGGAGCGCGTTCAGGCGGTTGTGGTTCGAAAACCCGGACAATCCGTCACGGAAAATGAAATCATCGATTTTTGCAGGAAGAAACTGGGGGGCTACAAGTGCCCCAAGACCGTTGAATTCTGGGAATCGATTCCGACAAGCCCCATTGGCAAAGTTCTCCGCAGGGATGTGAAGAAAAAGTTCTGGGAAGGTCATGCGCGTTCCATCGGATGATGGGGTCAGGCTGACACCATCCCGCATAACCCATTAAGGAGGCATTATGAGTGAATTTCAGAAAGACGACTATTTTAAAATCGATCCGGAACCCCACCTGATCGGCAACATGGAATCCGTCAAACATTTCCCGGGAGTCCGGATGTGGTGGCGGGCCATCGACGCCATTCATCGGCCCCTGCTGATCGGTACGCCGCCGGAGGCCTATGTGGGGATGGAGGAATGGGAGATGCAAAAAAACAGCGATCCGGCAGGCATTCTCCGGGCCATGGACAAATACGGGGTCGATATCGCCTGCCTGCTTCCCGAATCCATGATGGACACCACCGGCTACACCAGCCGCTGGTGCACCAACGGGGAGATGGCCAAAATTGTGGAATCGAATCCGGACCGGTTCATGTACCAGCCCAACATCTCCCCCATCAAACACAAAGGGGTGGAAAATACCATCTGGGAGCTGGAATACTGGGTGAAGGAAAAAGGCGCCAAAATTTTTAAATTTTACCCGCCGGAAGACACCTACATCAATGATCCGGACATCTGGCCGTTCTACAAAAAGGCCGAAGAACTCGACATCGTGCTGGATATCCATACCGGGTTTTCATGGGTCCCGCCCGGAAAAAGCAAATATGCGCTGCCGATTTATCTGGATGACGTGGCGCGGGATTTCCCGGATCTGAAAATAAACGCCTTCCATATGGGGTATCCCTATTGCGCGGATTTGAACATGATCGCCATGCAACATCCCAATGTTTATGTATGCCTGAGTCTTCTTCTTCCCTGGGCGATCAGCTCGCCGCGCAATTTTGCCAGAATCATCGGCGAGGCCCTGCGCTGGGTGGGGCCGGACAAGATCATCTGGGGAACCGATTATGCGGGGTACGGCGCGCAGATCCGAACCGGGGTGATCGGCATGAGGGAGTTCCAGATTCCGGAAGACATGCAGAAGGATTACGGTTATCCGGCGATTACGGATGAAGACCGGAAAAAGATTTTCGGCGGCAACCTTGGTGGACTGCTGGGAATTGATACAACAAAAAGACGGGTGAAATAAGCACGAGGGAAGAAATGATCATAAAAAATGATCACATCCATAAATCCTGAATCAAAAAAGGAGACAGATGATGAGTTATGACGCCTTGTTCGAGCCGATCACCATCGGTAACATGGAATTGAAGAACCGGCTGGCGGTCGCGCCGATGAATGTCGGATATGCCGCTCCGGACGGATATCCCAATGATCAGTATCTGGCACACTATGCCACCCGTGCCCGGGGTGGCTTCGGATTGATCATTACCACGGCGGCCATGGTCAATCCCCATGACTGGGCCGGGTGTGAAGGCATGAATCCGTTAAAATTTACTGATTATCGCTATTATCGTTTCTGGAGTGAAATTGTCAAAGCGATTCATTATTACGACTGTAAAATGGCGATTCAGTTGAGTCCCGGCTGGGGCCGTCAGGGACACCCCAATGTGGGCAGGCCGGATGTGCCGTCAGGCGCACCTTCCTGCCTCCCGCTCTGCATGGATCTCCGGGATTATTTTAAAAAAAGCAAAGGCAATCTGAAACAAATGAGCAAAAAAGTTCCGCCCGGAACATTCGAGAGCATGGATATTGATGGACTGATCAACATGTCCGATGAAGAATATTTTTCAGATGACTTTCAACAATTTTTAAAGGATGTCCTCTCTCAAATGGACCCCGAGATATATCATTTTATATGGGGAGATGTGCCACGGGAACTGACCATACCGGAAATCAGGGACCTGGAAGACCGCATGGCTGTTCAGGCAAGGGACGCCTTCAATCTGGAGTTCGATGCGGTCGAAATCCACAGTCCCCACGGGTATCTGATTCATCAGTTTCTGTCTCCCAAGATGAACAAGCGGAAAGATGAATATGGGGGGAACCTTGAGAACAGGGCGCGATTCCTGACCAATATCATTAAAAAAATAAGACAAAAAGTCGGTCCCGACAAACCGGTCTGGTGCCGGCTCTCCGGCGATGAACTCCAACCCGGTGGCATCCATCACGATGAACAGTGTCAGGTGGCGGCCATGGCAAAAGAGGCGGGTGTCAATGCCATCAATGTTTCCCAGGGCAGCTATGAAGCCATGGGAAGCGCGTTTGCGCCGGACGGCGAAGGAGACTTTACCCGATGGGCAGCCGGCTTCAAAAAAGCAACCAGCGGGTTGCCCATTATGGTTCCCAACTTTCTGACGCCCGCCTGCGCGGAAAAAACCGTCAGGGAACAGTCCGTAGATATCATCGAGCTGGGCAGGCAATCCCTGGCGGACCCTTTCTGGCCGGTCAAGGTGAAAACCGGCCGGGAAAAAGAGATCATCAAATGTATTCGGTGCCAGCAATGTTACATCGAATTCGGCGCCAAACATTTTCTTGAATGTGCCGTCAATCCAGTGACCGGCCGGGAAAAGTATTTCCCGGAACTGTGGCTGGCCGACTCGACATTGGGGAAGCGCCTGAACAGGGCTATCGATAAAATGACGGGATTCCCGCAAATTTAGTGGTCAGTGGGTAGTATGGTAGCCCGCAGTTGGTCGGAATTTGCTTATCCGCCACCCCGGACATTCACGTTTGGACGGGCGTGCAGGTAGAGACAAGGCATGCCTTGTCTCTACAGACAGGAATCGCAGATTGTGACCGTTGTAATATCCAGAGCCAATTTTTTATGGGTCATGATCCGGACAATGCCATGATTTTTTTCGGTTGAAAATCCGGAAATAGATACCCGGGACATGGCGCTTGTGTGTAACTCGGAATCCCCTAAAAAGGAAAATCTTATGAAACAGATAAAATTGAACGTGTTGGCAATATTGATTTTGATATCTCTGTTGTTTCCGCATTTGGCATTCAGTCATGGTTGGGCCGGATATGAGCAGGGCGCAAAAGCGAAGGGCATGGGGGGAGCTTTCACGGGTCTTGCCGATGATCCGACAGCCATTTATTATAACCCAGCGGGTATTGTACAGCTTGACGATACCCAAATATCCCTTGGCGTTGCTGTCCCAACGGGTCAGGGAAGCTTTGAAAGCGCTGGTACTTCGGGAATGCCAGACATCAGTTCAGGGGAAACGACCGACCTGGAACAACAATATTTCCTGATTCCCAATTTCTATGCAACATCCAAAATCAACGACAATATCTCCCTGGGACTTGGAGAATACTCCATTTTCGGACTTGGTTTTGAGTGGCCGGATTCCTTTGAGGGCAGATTCGCACCTGGAGGGAAAAACGCCGAGCTGGAAACCATGACGTTAAGCCCTGTGGTTGCCTACCGGGTTACCGATAATTTTTCCCTGTCTGTCGGGGGACGGATTGAAAGGGCTGAATTGAAACTTGAGAACAAAATATTCGTCGCACCCGGTGTCGAAGAGGTCCATTCGGAAATAAGCGGAGACGATTATGGCCTGGCGTGGAATGCCGCAATGTTTTTCAGGTTTTCCGATGAGTGGCGTGCCGGTTTCAACTACCGCAGCAAGATCAAACATTCCTTTGAAGATCTCGATGTTGATTTCTCACCCCAGATTGACACTCTCGGTCCGATACCCATCGGTATTACCAATACCAAAGCCCGGCTTGATATCACGTTGCCACAATTTGCATCGTTTGGACTTGCCTGGTCAAGGGGGCCTCTTACGATAACGTTTGATGGGTACTGGTGGGAATGGTCCGAGATTGACGAATTGAATTTTATGCTCGATGACCCGGTGGCCGGCCAAACATCATTGGTAACCCCGATGAATTGGGATAACACCTGGAGTTGGGCAATTGGAGCGGAATACAAAGTCAATGCCTTTGACAGAGACATCAGTCTTCGAGGCGGATTCATGTACGAAGAATGTCCGGTCCCTGATGAAACTGTCAGCCCGGCCGGATTTCAGGGCGACAATCTCTTATACAATATCGGGGCTGGTTTCATGATCGGTCCGGTTTATTCCGACTTTTTCTTTTCCTATGTATATACCAAAGACCGCACATGGAACAATGACATTGGAAATGTGGCGAACCCTGGTGGCGGGCCGATTACCGGAGAATTTACGGATTATGATACCTTTATTGTTGGGTGCAATATCAGTTACAAATTCTGATGGAGAAACCAGTATGGTGTCATTGTCAGGGAAAGTGGCGATTGTCACCGGCGCATCGAGAGGCTTGGGACGAGCCATCGCCATCGCCCTGGGAAAAGCCGGTGCTCATGTTGTGGTGACTGACCTTCTTGTTGAAAATGAAGCGGTCGATACCGAAAAAATGGTAAAGGAACATGGCCTCCTGGCCGCGCACTTTGCCGGGAGCGATCACGTGCAAACCCTGTCAACTGCCAATGAAATAAAGAAAATGGGTGGTCGAAGCCTCGGTGTGAAGATGGATGTCACTCAGCCTGATGAGATTCAACAAGTCATTTCGCTGACAGCGGATCAGTTTGGCGTTATAGACATCCTCGTAAACAATGCCGGGGTCATGGATAATATGGCATTGATGGAAAAACAATCCGGTCAAATGTTTGAGCGGGATTTGAATGTCAATTTGACAGGTGCATTCAATTGTATTCAAGCTGTTTGGCCGTACATGAAAAAACGACAATGGGGTCGCATTATCAATATTTCCTCTTTTGTCGGCTTAAGCGGAGCCTTTGCCCAGCCGGGGTATGGCGCCTCCAAAGCAGGGCTGATCGGACTTACACGGTCTCTGGCGCTGGAAGGCGCCAGACATGGAATCAGCGTCAACGCTGTCTTGCCGGGATTTATTGCAACAGAAGCCGTAAATTTGCATGATCCGAAAATGCTGGATCGAATCAAGGAACGAATACCTGCAAAGCGAATGGGAAATCCGGAAGAAGTGGCTTCCCTGGTTACCTTTCTGGCATCAGATCATTCAAGCTACATGACCGGTACTGCCATACCCGTGACCGGTGGTGCGGATCTGTTTCTTTTTTGACTGTAAAATTATTGTCAGATCCGGATTCGACCTGTCCTTTTCAAAAAGTAAAGATTACATGAAAGACAGTTATGTCTGTCGGAAATATGGTCTCTGTCAGAAAAGGGGGGTATTATGCGGATCAGGGCTGAGGAAACATTCTGATAATAGGGACGCCCATCTGATAATAGGGACGCCCATGAAATTACGCGTTTCTTTTATATTAAATGAGATAAAAAGACGATGCCAAAACAATCACGAATCATATTTCGCGTGATGTTTCTTGTTACGACAACGCCATCTTGTCAGGCCGTAGATTGACGCCGCCACTCCGACCCGGCTATCTGCCAACCGGTCCCGCACAACCGGCTGCCGGGTTTCGCACGCCTTCCCGACGACAGAAAACCCGGTATTGACGGAATTGAATCCCCAGATTATGATCAAATATCATCTTGATGTCATACAGACGTGAACCGGGACGTCCGTGCTCATACCCGCTGTGATTTTCAGATGACTCTCGCTTATGAGGAATCAATTTTAAACCCGCCCTTTTTGTGATAAATGATGAACATGGTGTTTTTCAATCAAAAGGCTTTTTCGGATTGGTAGAGTAGAGGGGTGGTCAAAACGGTTTTAGGTTGGGCCTATCTGTTTCCGCCCCTTTCGTATGGCGGTGCCTCAATATCCTGACCATGACTATAGACTTTCAGAAAAATAATTTCGCTGCGTTATCGCTCGGGAATGGCCGAAAAAGGCCTATTCCCTTCCTGCTGCCTTGCGAAATTAATTTTCTGAAAGCCTATATCTCACCCATCCCTCCCTCATCAAACCGTGCATGTGGTTCTCCCGCACACGGCTTTCCGATGTTCTTCACTGCACGGCATGCGCCTTTGTCCAGCCTGCTGTCTTTGGCACTTTGTAAAGCCCGTATGTCTCATACAGGCTTCGATTGGTGAACCGGACATACCCGCGAGCTACCTCATCGAAGAATTGCACTATGACCGTGATCCTGGTGAGGTGGATGTTCCCTTGTTGCGTTGGAACTGTGCTCATCTGGCTTTGGCGATGTCGGCATCAGGATATGACACCAATCCCACGGTGGTGCGATGGGCGGAAGTGGTCCAGGACGATCCACTTCCCGAGGTCCGTCATGCCGAAGATCCAGTCTCGGTCCGCAAACGTGTGGAAAGGTCTCAATAATAAATGGCAGGTATTCAATCCAATCGGTTTAAGCCCAATTGAGTAGCTGGGGGGAGTTGGTCTCAAGCCTCAAAATATTCGTGAGAAGCTGTAAATAAAGGCGGAGGGAATAGAAAGGACGAGGTCGGACTTTGGACAAAACCGAACTCGATACCGCCACGGGAATTCCGACATGGATCATTGAAGACGGCTCCGGCGTCATCGATCAGCACCCCCCCGATTGAATTACCCTTACGGCTTGAGTTTGATCACATTGCCGCAATTTGGACAGCGATACCGCTTCAGAGGCAGGGCGTCTCCCATAATCAAAAAATGCATCGACAAACCCATGCCCCAATAACTTTGGATTTTGGCAATTGGAGCAATGGTCCGGCTTGGACTGTGGACTTCACCAATGGCCAAATTTAATCCATCCTTTGTTTCCGGTGCTGCGATAAGGTGAATTCAGCACGGCGTCACTGGAATTCCGGAATTTGGACGCGCCCTTCCCATATCTGACAAAAATTATTTTGTTAGATATCTTGACAATAAATATTTTGTCAACAAACACGGAGGTGACAAATGACCATTAGAATAACCACTGGAAGTCCAGCCGAGGGTGTGGAAAAATATTTCCCCCGCCCGGCAATAACAGAAAAAATCTGGCGCAAAATTGAAACCGGTGAGAGCACCTGCAACTCACTGCCCCGTGTGTGAATCGGGACGTTCGTTCCGGGCGTACCGTGAACAGGACAAATTGCTCCCCGCTGTGATTTTCAGATGTCTCCCGTTTACGGAGAACCAATTTTCAACCGGCTTTTTTTATGATAAATGATGATCATGGTATTTTCATACAAAAGGCTTTTTCGGCTTGGTAGAGTAGAGGGGTGGTCAAAGCGGTTTTAGGTTGGCCTATCTGTTTCCGCCCCTTTCGTATGGCGGTGCCTCAATATCCTGACCATGACTATCTCACCCATCCCTCCCTCATCAAACCGTGCATGCGGTTTTCCCGCACACGGCTTTCCGATGTTCTTCACCGCACGGCATGCGCCCTTGTCCAGCCTGCTGTCGTTGGCACTTTGTAAAGCCCGTATGTCTCATACAGGCTTCGATTGGTGAACCGGACATACCCGGTTTCCCGATCAGTGCTTCTGCCAGCTCCGCTCGAAAAGCGGTTACCCCTTCCTTTGCCTCGATGTCCTCGAAGGTGACGCCATCTATTCCGGCGCTGCCTTTGTTGGCCCGAACAAGATCATAGGCATGACTGAGGATGTCTTCCCGATATATCTTGTCATACAAGGCATGGAATCGGCATGCCGGTTCCTGCTTGGCCTTGCAGTAGAGCTTCCTCTGTAGTGTCCTGATGCTTTCCGGAGTTCTTAGCATTTCTGCAATCCCCCATCCTCCACTCTTTGGTTGCTTGAACAAAGCAGGGTCTCTTCCCTCGGGCGGGTTTATGTTGTCCCCTGCCCTCACACGGTACTTTTGACCCCTCCGACTCCCGATACGGCCCACCGCGACTTCGGTTTCCCTTATACGCGCCGGTTGATAACCCTCCGGTATCACCGCATCGGGTCTCCAGCACTGGGTTGTTCATCTGCTGCAACATGCCGACCCTGCTACCCCGGAAGATCCTGACAGACGCTTCCGTTTTCCAATCTGTCTGGCTTCAGCCTTCCCCACACGTCCACTGGGTCGGCATCTCCTTTTGATTTACGAGGCTACTTCTGGGTTCACTTTCGTTACGGCCTGCCACTTTGCCAATTGGGAACTCACGACCTTCTGTTACCAGAACGCCGCTCCCTTGAGCTACCGGACTGTACGGACAACTCTCCGGACGGGACTTTAACCCGTTAAATGAACAACTGTTACTGCGAACGGACGCCCTCCATATATCCAAATTTACATAAAATTACAGGTATGCGAGCAATTGGGGATGTGTATTGATATATTGATTGCCATATTTCGTCCCCCTATAACTGGATCAGAATATTTTTCCAAACCCATATCATCAAAGATGAACAAGGGGTGATGCAAGGCCCTGTATTGCGACCTGTCCGACGGCAGCGCCATCCAGGTTGGTCCGAAAATCAGCCCCAAAGTCAAAAAACAGGAAGAACAGGAAAACATGAGCCTTTTTGACCTGATGAAAGGAACGGACTGATCATGCTGAACTCCAGACTCAGGCGGGAAGCTTGACATTTTGTAGCCCAAAAGCTACTTTGGAAGCATGAGATATGAAATCGAAAAAACGGAGATTTTCGATAAATGGCTGAGGAATCTGAGAGACCGCAAGGCAGTTCTTGCTATTGCAGGCCGTCTCGACAGGGCCTCCACAGGGAACCTTGGAGATGTTGCTCCTGTCGGCGAAGGGGTCAGTGAAATGCGCATATTTGAAGGCCCCGGTTATCGTCTTTACTATACCATTCGTCACAACAGGATCGTCCTTATGCTTTGCGGCGGAGACAAATCCAGCCAGGAGAAGGACATAAAAAAAGCTCGGAATTTGGCAAAGGTCCTATAGGAGGAGACCATGAAAATTAAAACAAGCCCTTACAATCCTCTTGATTATCTGGAGACCGAAGAAGAGATCAAAGAATACCTGAACAATGCGTTCATGGATGATGATCCTCAGATATTTCTCATTGCTCTTGGTCATCTAGCCCAAAAAAAGGGAATGGCGGAAGTCGCCAGAAAAACAGGCTTAAACCGTGAAAGCCTTTATAAGTCCATGTCCGGCGATGGCAACCCCAAATTTTCCACTATCAGCAAGGTCGCTAAGGCCCTCGGTTGCAAACTGGCAATTGTATAGGCACAAGAAAATCATCTAGAAGCGGTTGAAGCGTATCATCGGTGTGCGGAATCTGTTCAAGTACACCGCTGTGTTTTCCAAATCCCGGCCGGAAATGCTGGAAGAGGATATTTTTCGGGTGATTGTGCCCCTTACCGACCAAGCTGCCGCACAAGTCGGGATGTTTTGTATGGAGCCAAGGTCGGCCAAAGAAATTATGCGGAATATAGGCCTGAAACACTGGAAAACATTTCAAGAAAAATATTTAAATCCCTTAATTGACGCTGATTTTCTGGAAAGAACGATACCGGACAAGCCGCAAAGCCGTCTGCAGAAATACCGCCTGACCAACAAGGGAAGACATATCATGCAAGGACACTCTGATGCTGAAACCCTTTGACTGGAAAGACCGACCGGCCCTGATCGAACACCTGCTGCCGGTTCAAAAAATATCTGTCGAAAGTTTCAAGGAACAGATGGCCGGTTCCGGCAAAACCCTGACAGCTTTGGGGAGTTACTGGAAAGGCCGGAAACCCCTGATTCTGAACAAGGCCTGCATTCTGGGGTGTCTGTTGCCGGCCACAGACAATCCACTGAAAGACCTGGAAATTTTTGAAATGCTGATGGGCATGGATGCGCTTTCCATGCAGAAACGGATTGAAGCCACCCTGCCCGCTTCCAAACAGCATACAGTCGGTGACTTTCTGGTGTTGACCTATCCGGAACAGGTCCGTCAGGCCAAACGGTGCGAAGAACTGTCCGATGATCTGTTCGCTCACATCTGGTCATCGGTCAATGCCCATCTGGGTACATCGGCATCTTCCTTTCCGGAACTGGTAGAACAGATGGGAGTTGCCCGCTTTGGCCACCGTCCCCGTGTTGCCGATGGGGAAATTTGTGTTGTTGACAATAAGGACAATATGAGATGTTTGTTTGTAACTAATCCTAAAACAAGCGTTAATAAACTTATTTAAATGCTTTAAAATGCACTTAAATACTTTACTTTCAAGATGTTATTATGTATACTTATGAGTAATATCAACATCTGAAAGGAGCATTTCAAGTGAGAAGTAACACACAAAGAAATATAGAGAAACGTAAAAGAAAAATAGACAAAAAACTTAAGAAAAGAAACTGGGAAGATCAACCTCATCCTATGTTGAGAGGCTCCAACATCCATTACGATATAGACGGTCGCCATAGCGGGATTTCCTGTGGCGGCATCGGTATCATTCACCAAATGATCCAGAGAATGGGATTACCTGCTGAAATCAACAGCAAACTTGAACTGCTCAAACGCCATCTCCCATATCATGAATCAGATCACATCTTGAATATTGCCTACAATATTCTTTCAGGTGGTACCTGTCTGGAAGATATTGAGCTTCGGCGAAACGATGAGGCCTACCTCAATGCGCTGGGAGCTCAAGTCATTCCCGATCCGACCACGGCCGGAGATTTTCTGCGACGATTCGATCAGAAGGACATTATTCTGTTGATGGATATTGTAAACGATATTCGCAAACATATCTGGCTTAAGCAATCTCCAAAATTCAGAAAAGAGGCCATTCTCAATGTTGACGGCACCATCAGTCCAACAACTGGCGAATGCAAAGAGGGAATGGATATCTCTTACAATGGTCAGTGGGGTTATCATCCCCTGGTGCTTTCATTGGCCGGTACAAGAGAGCCTCTCTATATTGTCAATCGGCCTGGCAATGTTCCGTCACATACCGATTCTGCTCTTTGGATCGATAAAGGGCTGGATCTGGTATCGGATGTTTTCAACAAGGTGTTTATGCGAGGAGACACCGATTTCAGCCTGACAGGCAATTTTGACCGTTGGTCTGAACGCAGTATATTTGTTTTCGGTATGGATGCCAGAGAAAATCTGGTTAAGATTGCCAACAGTATCTCCGAATCGCTATGGGAACTCTTTGAAAGGGAAAAGAAATACACGGTTAAAACCAAAGAACGCAAACGGCCGGAAAATGTCAAAGATCAAGTGGTCAAAAAACGTAAATTCAAAAAGATTCAAACCGAATCGGAGTATCTGGCCGAATTTTCCTATCAGCCCGTAAAATGTGAAAAGACGTACCGGATGATTGTTTTGAAAAAGAATCTTGAAGTTATCAAAGGTGAAGTCCCATTGTTTGATGATGTTCGCTATTTTTTCTACATCACCAATGACGAGATCAGTTCCCCCCGCGAGATCGTCGAATTTTACAGAGATCGGGCTGACCATGAAAACGACATCGAACAGTTGAAAAATGGTGCCAGAGCGATTCAGGCGCCTTCGGACAATCTGACTTCCAACTGGGCATATATGGTCATCGCCTCTCTGGCCTGGAATCTGAAAACCTGGTATGGACTGCTGATACCTTATCGGCCATTGGGCAAGGCCATTGTTCGCATGGAATTCAAAAGGTTTGTGAACACCTTTATAAATATTCCCTGCCTGATCGTTAAGACCGGTCGTAGAATCTGTTACCGGTTTATCGGCTACAACAAAAAGTTAAAGAGCATGCTGAAATTTTCCGAGATGCTCAAGAATTTTGCCTTTACCTAAAAATCTTTCCCGGGCAGCCGTTTGCATGATGCAACCGTGAGCTCATTTTAATACCGAACCAAAGGATACCATCAGAGACAAAAACGACAATTTGGAAAAGAACACTAAAAAACATAGGAGAGGCACGTCCAAACTTTTTGTTAATAATGAGTTTGATAAGTATTATCAGAATAAGTTCTAGTAAGTTTGCCTCCAGGTTTAATTACGCTTATTTTAGGACTAATTGAATAAAAATGGGAATATGCCAAGAGCAGCGCGTTTGGCTTCACATGGGTCATTACAACTTGCATCCAAAATTCATCCCGAAATTTCTGATATTTTAATACAAGAGCACGCGTTAACGGTTTCTGAGGGCGCCAGACTATTGGGGGTGCTGCTTCAGCGGTAGCCAAAATGATTTTGCGAAAAGGGATAAGGGAGTTTTAATTTGCTGAAATACCGTTTATGTATATCTCGAAAGACAGACTCGGTATTGTATGCAGAGTCTTTCTGCCTTTTATAAACGGTATATTGGGATTTACATAGTCCCTAAGGAGGTGATGCCAACAACGGAATTATTTTTGTCCATGTTATCAACAACGTTAAAATTCCCTCAAAATTCCCCCCGATTGAAATACCCTTACGGCTTGAGTTTGATCACATTGCCGCAATTTGGACAGCGATACCGCTTCAGAGGCAGGGCGTCTTCTCCTAATCAAAAAAAGCATCGACAAACCCATGCCCCAATAACTTTGGATTTTGGCAATTGGAGCAATGGTCCGGCTTGGACTGTGGGCTTCACCAATGGCCAAATTTAATCCATCCTTTGTTTCCGGTGCTGCGATAAGGTGAATTCAGCACGGCGTCACTGGAATTCCGGAATTTGGACGCGCCCTTCCCATATCTGACAAAAATTATTTTGTTAGATATCTTGACAATAAATATTTTGTCAACAAACACGGAGGTGACAAATGACCATTAGAATAACCACTGGAAGTCCAGCCGAGGGTGTGGAAAAATATTTCCCCCGCCCGGTGTAATCACCGCTTAAAAAGTAAGCCAAAATCAACGGGATAAAATGTTACCAGAAGTCAATTTTGACAAACGATACCACTTCTGTTTTTCACAGATTTTCGTAGTTTTTCTCGCAAATATAATGGTTAATCAAAATATGGTTATTTCATAGACCTCAGCATGTTATATGAGCAAGTTGAACAAATAGGGCTTTAAGAACGGAGAGATTGGGAAAACTATGTTTCACACCTGTCGGGCAGGCAACCATTTCTCGTTTCAAAATAGCACCTTAAAAGCTCAACGGGTTAATTATAAATATTGTACATTCTATTCGCCCGTAAATTCAAGTTGGAAGAAGTTTGAATTAGACGAATTAAAAGAAAAATCTTAAAAAATATTTTGAATCAAATGGTAACTTTTCACTGGTGGTTTTGGCTTCCTTTTATCCCGACGAAAATGGAATCAAATTTAACCGGTGATTACACCCGGCAATAACAGAAAAAATCTGGCGCAAAATTGAAACCGGTGAGCACCTGCAACTCACTGCCCCGTGTGTGAATCGGGACGTTCGTTCCGGGCGTACCGTGAACAGAACAAATTGCTCCCCGCTGTGATTTTCAGATGTCTCCCGTTTACGGAGAACCAATTTTCAACCGGCTTTTTTTATGATAAATGATGATCATGGTATTTTCATACAAAAGGCTTTTTCGGCTTGGGACGAACTGTCATTAGTTAACGGCTGTATGGGCCGGTCATGCCTGGAAAATCAATCTTTATACCGACAGAACCAGCGGCTAAACTTTTTGACACATTCAAACAAAATGATGGGCAATATATAGCTAATATACTGAAGAAAATGAGTTAAGTGAATTTTCAGTTGTAAAGAATTTCTTTACAACTGCCTCTGACGGCAAGGACTATCCGGTCACCTTATCATGAAAAGGGGCGCTCGTGGGCGAACAGGACGAAACGGTGATCTTTGAACAGGACGAATTGCTCATACCCGATGGAGAAAGCAAATCCGTGGTTTGATAAAATCCCCTTTATTGCCGTTTAATAATCGGACGAAGCCTATGTGTGTCTTCACAATCGTCTTGGGCAGGTACCATGCAAAAATCCAACAGGTCAGTAAATACTGTGGCATTACCAAGTGAATCGCTTGTGTTTTGGATGTATAAAAATGCCGACTTTGCAGACGCATATGAGATCCAACTACAGGAAAGCACAATCACAGATCCTGAGACAATTGCCCGGTTCCTGTTTTCCCATCAAGTGCCATGGATCGCACTGCTTATGCGAATACGTGATACAACCGTTGCTCGGTTTGGAATCAAAACATCAAAACAGTTGCAGAACTGCGGTGGCAAACGAATCGGGATATTCAAAATATATGAGACCAGCACACATGAGATCGTTCTGGGCGAGGATGACATTCACCTGGATTTCAGGCTGTCGGTACTCTACCTGGCAAAGACTGGTTCTGCTGGAAGCAGACCGAGTTTGATTTTATCAACCGTTGTGAATTGTCACAATCTCTTGGGGCGTATTTACATCACACTGATTGCGCCGTTTCATCGACTGGTCGTCAAGTCCTGTCTACAAAAAGCTGCTCGTATCGGATGGCCGTCATCTTCAATTTATTAGGGTCATGGGATTCCCCATTAAAGACTACCAAAAAGGGGTGCAATCCCATTTAGTGGCAAAATACAGAGAGGAGTAATACTCTCCGAATTATCTGTTCTTTGAAAACAAGTCTGGACTCTACCAAAGAATCCCGTTATATTGGCGTTCATGAGCAGCAGTATAGTTCTTCAAGGACGTCATTTGGTGCCGGATGATATCGAGTTTATCCGTCGTATGATAGCCGACCATCCCGATTGGCGTCGTACCCGTTTGTCTCGGGAAATATGTCAGTTATGGAACTGGCGTACGGACAAGGGGCTGCTCAAGGATATGGCCTGTCGTTCAATGCTGAGAAAACTCGAACAGCGCAAGCTGATTACCTTGCCAGTGGCTTGGCGGAAGGGCAATCAAGCCCGTATTATTCCGTCGATAGTTCATAGTTGTGATCCGATCCACTGTGAATTAAAGGATCTGCAACCGATTCACATCCTGATGGTTCCCGGAAGGGGCGATATGGACAATTTGTTCCATTGCCTGATGGATCGCTATCATTATCTGGGTTGCCGCGGACATGTCGGTGAACACATCAAGTACATTGTTTTTGATCGGTATAATCGACCTCTGGCCTGCATGTTGTTTGGTTCGGCGGCCTGGAAAACCAGGGCTCGGGACCTGTTTATCGGATGGAGCCCAACGGTGCGTCAGGTAAACCTGAAGCTCATGACAAACAACACCCGGTTTTTGATTCTACCCTGGGTTGTGGTAAAAAACCTTGCCAGTTACATTCTTGGCGCCTGTTTGAGACGGCTGTCCGATGACTGGCAAAACCGCTATGGACACCATCTGGTTCTGGTTGAAACCTTTGTGGATCGATCCCGGTTTGTCGGCACATGCTATCTGGCTGCAAACTGGATGAGAATCGGAAGCACTTGCGGTCGAAGTCGTCAGGATCGATATAAACGGGTTACGGTTCCGGTCAAAGATCTGTACATCTATCCACTGGCAGAAGATTTCAGGCAGCAACTTTGCGATCGAATATGACTCACTGGAATGGCAGGAAAAAATCACCCTGCAATCCCATGAGGCCACGATGCAAACTTCATTCGACCTTAAATCACTGATAGAGCAGATTCAATCCTTTCTGAGCAATTTTAAAGAGCATCTCGATATCAACCAATTGCTTGAAGATCTGAGAACGACCATGATATCTTGGATCGAGCAATGGGTCGTTTCGGCTGTACGACATCAACTCAGAAGCCCGGATTTTTTGACAGCATTAAAAATGACCGCTGCCAAATCCGGATTTCGGTTTCATGGATTTAAACCCACCAGCATCCGGTTGTTGTCTGGAAACTCCATTTCCATCGATTCACCTTATTTTATCAAGGCTGAATCCAAAAGATGTCGCGGCCGTAAAAGCAAAAAGAGAACCGCTGGAACCGGCTGCCATTTCGGGTTGGCATATCTGGGGTTTCTATCTCGTTCCAGCACTCTGCTTTTGTCATCGGCTGTACAGTCCGCGTTGCTGTGCCCCTCGTTTGAAATTGCCGCACGTACTCTCCAGTCATTCGGCATCCAGCTCGATGTCAAAACCATCCAACGGTTTTGCCTGGATCTGGGCATGAACGCCATGAGCAACCGAAGCGATATCACTCTCACCGATACCGACAACGCCTCGGATCGCATCCTGTTTGTATGCATGGATGGCGGTCGACTTCGGGAACGTAGACCCAAACGGGGAAGAAGACCTAAAAACCTCAAACGACAAGGTTATCATACCGACTGGCGGGAACCCATTCAGATCGTTATTCAGTTGCTGGATACAACGGGAAATCCGTGCAAGGATATCCCCCCGCTGTATGACGCCACCCTTGCCGGAGTTGATGCCGTATTTGATCTTCTCGAAGCGTATCTGAAAAAACTCGATGCACAAAATGCCCACAGCGTGGTCTTTTGTGGAGATGGCGCCCGCAGTTATTGGAAACGCTTTCCGCTGTTGGCACAAAAACTCGGGATCAAATCCCACCATGAAATTATCGATTACACCCATGCAAAGCAAAACCTGCAAGAAGTAATCGGCAATTTGCCAGAAATCCTTGGTTCCAAAAAACTGGCAGAAATCATTGCAGACTGGAAAGACCATCTGTGGAATGGTGAGCACGATGACATCCTGAGCCAGATACATTCCCTGATAGAGTCACCCGCAAAACGAAAAGAAGCCTTGAAAAAGTTCAAAAACTACTTTTCGGACAATTCTCATCGCATGCAATACAGTACCTTCCGGGATATGGGACTGCCAACCGGAAGTGGCTGCGTAGAGAGTGCAATCCGTCGGGTTATCAATCTCAGATTAAAAGCCCCCGGCATTTTCTGGAAGGCCCGAACCGCAGAGGTCATGCTCTTCCTGAGAAGTACGTTGCTTTGCGGCAGATGGAACAATATGGTAAAGAACCTGTTCAGACTAAATCGGAACGGCATATTACTTTGCCACTAAATGGGATTGCACCCACCAAAAAGTTGATTCAGGGGAAATGACCACAAACGTTGTTGCATTGCCAATGTTGGATTATATGGATATGCAAATACCCAGGGAGAAAAGCCATGAACGCAACTGTTTCGGTTTTGAAGTGCGACACGTACGCCCCGGACATGCTGGAAGCGAGGCTTCACGAGAGCCTGGCCAACATCGGTTTCGACCCGGAGGGTTTTTCGGGCAAAACCGTGGTGGTGAAACCGAACCTGCTGATTCCCGCCGCCGCAGACAGAGCCATCACCACCCACCCGGAATTTTTCCGGGCAGCGGTGCGCATAATCAAAAAATTCGGCGGGAAACCCGTGCTGGTGGAGTCGCCCTGCATCCACTCACTGGAAAGGACCCTCAAAAAGACCGATTTCGGCAAAATCGTCGAGGACGAGGGCGTGAAAGTGGCCAACGTGACGGAAATCCGCACCCTGGTCTTCGGAAACGGGGTGAAATTCAAAAATATTGATATTTCAGCCGCCTGTTTCGACGCGGACATCATAGTGAACCTGCCCAAATTCAAGACCCACGGGCTCACCTACATGACCGCTGCGGTGAAGAACCTTTTCGGAACCATTCCGGGGCTGGCCAAGAGCCGGATGCACGTTAAACTTCCCGGAGCCGACGAGTTCTGCGAATTTCTCATGGACCTTTACGGCGCCATAACCCAGGGATTTGAAAAGCCCAAGACCGTGATTCATCTCATGGACGCGGTTTTAGCCATGGAAGGTGAAGGCCCCGGAACGTCGGGAACCCCCAAGCCCATGAACGCCATATTCGCCTCTTTCGACGCTGTTGCCATCGACTGGGCCGCCACGATTGCCTCAGGACTCGACCCCACAAAGGCCTATACTGTGGTCAAGGGCTTTGAGCGGGGCTACGGGGTGGCGTCGCCTTCGGAGGTAATTCTCGTGGGCGCGCCCATTTCATCCCTCGGTATAAAGCCCCTTGCGCCATCGCGGGGTTCTTTCATGTCGAACGCGGTGCGCTGGCCCTTTACGTCCAAGCGATTCAAAAACCTGATTCTCGACCGGCCTATCCCCGCAGAGGCCAAGTGCACCCTTTGCTACCAGTGCCTGAAAATCTGCCCGGCCCAGGCCATAAGCCAGTCATCGGAGGCGAAAATGATCCCGACCTACGACCATGATAAATGCATTCGCTGCTACTGCTGCATGGAAGTCTGCCCGGAGGCGGCCATTTCCAAGAAGCACGGGGCGCTCCAATGGCTCATCAGGCTGTGAAAATCATGGCTGCAATTCGCCGATTTTGGCCAACTGTTTTTTGGGGCCGGCTGGACCGATTTTTAAAACTCGATGGTCAAGTTTTTTGTCGAAAAAACACATCCCATCGTCCGGAACATTCGTTCCGGGCGTACCGTGAGCAGGACGAATTGTTAATACCCGCTGTGATTTTCAGATGCCAATCGTTTACGGAGAATCAATTTCCAACCCGCCCTTTTTGTGATAAATGATGATCATGGTATTTTCATTCCAAAGGCTTTTTCGGATTGGGACTAACCGTCATGATTTGACGGATGTATTGGCAGGTCACGCCTTGAAATTCAATCTTTAAACCGAAAGTTGGCCTCATATGCCCAGATCAACATCCGGATCATAATTGAAGGGCAAAATGGAGACCATTGACGACATAGATTTGAGCAAATAACCAGGTACAGAAAACGAGGCGTCATGGCGAATATCCATTGTCATCTGCGTGGAAAGAATCGGTTTCCCAGTTTTGTGACCTTCTTCATGTCTCTAACAACAAATTGTGAACATTCGGAACGAACGTCCTCGACGATATGCGCGTGTTACATCTTGAAATAAAGTCAATATGACGTTATATAGTGTTATATTATGACAACCTATTACCCACGAGAAATTTCGCTTCGAATAGCGCGTGCCATGCAGCATCTTCCAATTGTGGTTTTGTCCGGGTTGCGACAGACCGGAAAAAGCACACTGCTGCAAAACGAGACGGCAGTTGCCCGGGACCGGATTTACCGCACACTGGATGACTTTGCCATTCTGGCCGCTGCTCAGGCAAATCCCCACTCATTGCTTGCAGGAGACGCCATTTTTGACGAGGTGCAACGATGCCCGGAATTGCTGGTTGCGATCAAGCGAATGGTGGATGAGGATCGGCGGCCGGGCCGCTATATTCTATCCGGCTCGGCCAATCTCGCGCTTCTCGGCCATGTTTCCGAAACACTGGCGGGAAGGGCTGTTTACCTCTCTCTGCATCCGATGAGCCGGCGGGAAAAAAAACGCACAACCTTTCGGCCGCCTTTTCTGGTGACATTTCTGAAATCCCTGGAACTCCCGTCCGAAGACGCTGAACCCGTCTCTGATCAGGAAATTTTGGTGGGCGGTCTGCCACCCGCCTGCCTGGGCCCTGTGGACAGTGTTGCGGAGTGGTTCCGGGGATATGTGCAAACTTATGTTGATCGCGATGTCCGGCAATTATCGCAAATCACGGATCTGGTCTCATTTCACACCCTGGCTCAACTGGCTGCATTGCGTACTGGCCAGGTGCTTTCCGTCAGTTCTCTGGCACGCGATGCCAAACTGAATGCCGTTACCTGCGGAAGATACCTCAACCTGCTGGAAACATCCTTTCTGATTCGTCGTCTGCCGCCGTTTCTGAAAAATCGCAGCTCCCGGCTGATCAAGTCCCCCAAACTGCTTTTCACCGACAGCGGTCTGGCCGCACACCTGGCAGGAATCAGCAACATTGAACCCGGGGCTGACGATCGGCTTCGAGGAGCCCTTTACGAAACTTATGTCGTGCAAAATCTTGCGGCGCTGTTGGAAGCTCACCTGCCGGATGCACATCTGGCCTATTGGCACGAACAGGGCCGGCATGAAGTGGATATCGTCATCGAAGCAGATCGTAAGGTGTTTGCCATAGAAGTGAAAGCTGCAACACGATGGTCCGACAGTGATTTATCCGGCCTCCGGGCGTTTCTGGACCGGACTCCGAATTGCATTGCAGCAATTTTGGCGCACAATGGAAAGGATTCCGTAAAACTGGACGACCGCCTGTGGGCGCTGGCGATCGGCAAATTGATCGAATGATGTCATTCCTCATCAACTTGGAATGGCCATTCCGCTGGCCTCCATTACCAACCGGTTATTCGGAGCGTTACCCATTCCCATTTTCAACTGGAGTCACTCATGGAATCAGCCGCAATCGCCGAAGTACGCAAGTCCGCAGAAGAATCCTTTGCATCCGGCCTCTACTGCGCCGAGAGTGTTGTTCTTGCCATCGCAAAAGCAGAAGGAATAGCGTCGAATCTCCTGCCCAAAATAGCGACCGCTTTTTGCAGCGGCATGGCGCGTTCTTGTGGCATCTGCGGCGCTTTGACCGGCGCAATGATGGGGGTCAGTCTTGTCCTTGGGCGTTCAACGCCTAACGAATTCGTCCAACCGGCATACACCGCAACCCAATGCCTGATTCAGACGTTTGAAAAAGAGTTCGGGAGCCGCGATTGTCAAGCTCTGTTGGGGGGCTGTGACCTGAATACTCCGGAAGGTCAGGCCATGTTCAAAGACCAAAATCTCCGTTTTCGTTGTCAGGAATTCACCGGCAAAGCTGCCGAATTGGCTGCCCGAATCCTTGTTGGATCAACTGGCTGATCGAGCGGTTATAGGCTTCCTCCAGGGGGTGCGTCGCCATTCGCCACGACAAACCGTTCCAGATTTATCACACCACGCAATATGGCCATCCCCAAATACACAGGGATATCCGTCTGGTTGACAACAAGCAGACCCTGGAATGGGCCTATCCGTGCTGCGAATTCGATTTGTCCGACGGTACTCATATCAGCCATGTCTTTACCGGTTTACTGAAAAATTCCACCAGAGGAATTCCCTGGCCGCCTACCAGCAATACCTTTGCCTCGGGATAGCAATTCCGGAAACGGGTCAGATCCGATGCCTTGTTCATAACCCACCTGCATCATGGATTTATCCGGCGATCAACAAACATTACTCAATGATTGAGTAAAATTGCTCAGTCACACCAGCCGAATTCTCCCGGGCAGCAGTTCCTGCATCATGCCCTGCTTGAGGGCACGGGTTTTTGAGTTAAAACCCAACGCAACAGGTTGTCAGTGCAACTGATTGAACCGGAACGCGCCTTCAGCCACTTTTTCCCTTGATTTTATCGACCAATCGGGATAAATCGCCGTAACACTTTGAATAATAATTCTATTTGAAGTATGATGACAATCATTTCAATTAGAAACCAATCGGTGTCTGTTAGTTGAACTGAATCATTGAATGGCCCAATCAAATTCCACATGGAGGAAATATGCCCCGACGTCAGGATATTCCTGAAGGGACCTGACCTGAGGTCTGCCTTCCCGCCGGGCCGCAATGCCTTTGGCTGCCGCAATGGCTGCCGCTGTCGTCGTGATATAGGGAACCTTGTATTTGATGGCGGATTTTCGAATATAACTGCCGTCCTCAGCCCCTCTTTTACCGCTTGGCGTGTTGACAATCAACTGAATTTCCCGGT
>Ga0351888_1058_pt1 | contig 48467 bp, 43 predicted proteins | sample TotcelFGM3001M13_FD_206770 | JGI IMG/M metagenome (GOLD analysis project Ga0351888, IMG submission 206770) | Enriched cells from coal bed in the Powder River Basin, Montana, United States - Total cells FGM rep3 HSBNCT.FGM.300.1.M13 ... | reverse complement strand
TTTGTGGCAAATGCTATAGATGGTCGATAAAAACGTCAGGAAGGGAGTCCTGGCGGCAGGATTTACCTCTTTGTAGGCGGGCAAGGCCAAGTTCTGGAATCTGCAAGATTTTTTTGGGAGATACGCCTACCGGTGGTTCAGACTCCTCAGCTTGCCGCCCGGGTTCAGGCCGCGTTGTTCTTTGATCAGCCTTTCCAGGCCGAATTGCTTGACCCGGTAGCCGATCTGCCGCAGGGTCAAGCCCAGGTCCATGGCGGCCTGGGATTGGATCCAATGATGGCGCTCCAGGGCGGCCATGATCTCCCGTTTTTCCATCTCCTTGAGACGGGAAAGGAACGCCTGGTCTTCAGGCTCCGCCGGCACCCCGGCCGGGGACACATAGGCCGGCAGGTCCTTAAGGCCGATTTCCGAGCCCTCCACCATGATGCACAGCCGCTCCACCAGGTTCTCCATTTCCCGCACATTCCCGGGCCAGCCGTATCTCTGCAAAACCGCCTGGGCCTTTTGGGTAAAGTAAAAGCGGCGGCCGTACTCTGCCGTGACCTTGTCCATGAAGTGATCCAGCAGGGGAGGGATGTCTTCCCGGCGGTCCCGAAGCGGCGGCACCCGGATGGGAAAGACGCCGAGCAGGTAAGAGAGATCTTCCCGGAAGGAGCCGGCGTTGACCTGGTCCGTCAGGTCGGTGGTCGTGGCGGCGATGACCCGGACCTCGACGCTTCTCGTCCTGGCGCTGCCCAGGCGCTCGAATTCCCGTTCCTGGAGAAATCGCAGCAGTTTGGCTTGGAGGGGCAGGGACAGCGTCTCCACTTCATCCAGAAACAGGCTGCCGCCGTCAGCTTCTTCCAGACGCCCGGGCTTGGCTCGGACCACCCCCGGGGAGGCGCCTTTCTCCATACCGAACAACTCGATCTCCAGCAGATTTTCCGGCATAGAGGCGCAATTGATTTTGAGAAAGGGATACCTGGCCCGGGGACTCAAGGCGTGGATCACCCGGGCTAGCAGGGTCTTGCCGGTGCCTGACTCCCCCATCAGCAGGACGGAGGCCTTGACCGGGGCCAGTTTTTTGATCAACTGCCGGGCTTCCATGATCGCCGGACTCGCCCCTACGATGACCAGATCATGGGATTTTTCCGAGAGTTCTACCCGTAGCGACTGGTTTTCCTGGCGCAGATGTTCTTCCCGGGCCCGGACCTGGAGGTTGAGGCTGACAAATTGGCCGATTAGGGTGGCCACAATACTGAGAAACCGGATGTCGTCCTCAAAGGAGATTTTCTCCCCGTAGAGCCGGTCCACGCTCAAGACCCCGGTGGGAGCGCCTTTAAGGATGATGGGCGCCCCCATACAGGAGATCCGCCCCTTGTCGATGTCCAGGGATTTGGTTTTATTCAGGAATACGGGTTCCAGGCTCTCATCGGGGATCACAAACGGCTGGGCGGTGCGCAAGATCAGGCCGGTGACGCCTTCGTTCAGGCGGTAAATTCCCGGCGGCTTTTCTTCGGGGCTCAGGCCGTGAGAGGCGCAGATGCGGAGATGGCCCGTTTCCGGATCTTTGAGGGTGACCGCGCCCCGCTGCATGGCCAGGGAATCGGCCAATATGGCCAGTATGGCTTGAAGGGCCTGATCGAGGTTCAAGGCCTGGCCGATAAGCTGACTAATCTCGTGGAGAACCTTTAATTCCAGTTCATGGAGGTTAGCATCCATATGCCAAAAATGAAGCAAGAAATATGCCTGCGGCGATTTGAACCGGGAGGCCGGGCGCAGACGGGGATGCGGCGCGGGTTTGTTGAACTTCGGGGCTGCGGCGGGATTCGCTCCCCGCAAACTGTTTGGCCAGAATCAACACATTTTTGTTATAAATATATAAAAGATAGATACAATCTTGTCACAGGGGGTGGGGTCCATCCGGGGCCATTTTGTCGGGCCCGGACCGGCCCACTCGGGCCAGCAGGCTTTCCCGGATCCGAAAGAGATTTTCTCCCACGGCGCATTGGTTCAGATATTTGGTTATGCGGCTGGGGTTTTGGCGGAAAATCCCCACCAACTGCCGCCAGAATTGCCACCGGAAGTCGGCTGCAACTCCCTGACGCCAGCATAACTTAAGCAGCGCCGCCAGATCTTCGCGCCGGAGATGAGACACCTGGACTTTCTGGTGGCTGCGCTCCGGGCCTTTGCTCTTCCCAGAGGCGGCGCGAGTCGGTCGCATGGCCAAATAATAACGGTAGCTCCGAGCCAGATATTTGGTGGGTTCGTAAAGGTAGTCCACCATCCGGATGTACTCCGCCACGATCTCTGCAGCGGGGCGGGTCGGCAGAAAGTTAAAGCTCGAATCGACCATATCGGCGGAAACCCCGGTTTCCGTAAGCCGGTTTTCCTGCTTGAGGCGGTCCCAGAGGCTCGTATTGGGAAGCGCCTGTAACAGGTTCAGCATTACCATGGGCAGGTTATTCTCTTCCACGAAGGCGCAGATCCGCTCGCCGGCCCCGTTGACCTCCTGATCAAAGCCCATGATAAAACTCGGAACCACCGTCAGCCCGTTGGCGCCGATGTTCGTCAAGGATTGACCCAAGGGATCCTTCAGGTTTTGATATTTGCGGTTCCCCACCAACACCGCCTCATCCGGAGACTCCACCCCGACGAAGACCGTACCGAAGTTGGCTGCGGTCAGCAGGTCCACCAGGGGTAGGTTTTGTCCGAGATTGGTGGACGTCTGGGTCCAGAAACTGAAAGGCTCACCATGGCTCTTCATCCAGGGGGTAAGTTTTTTGAGGATGGCACGGGCATGGATCTGGCTGCCGATGAAGTTGTCGTCGCAGATAAAAATTTCTCGTCTCCATCCCAGTTTAAAGATGGTGTCCAACTCGGCCAGCACCTGATCGGGGCTTTTATAGCGGGGCTTGCGGCCGTAAAGGTTGACGATGTCGCAAAACTCGCAATTGAACGGACAGCCCCGGGACGTCTGGATGCCTAAAATAATGTAATCGTTCAGATTAAGCAGGTCGAAGCGGGGCACCGGCGAGAGGGCCATCTCCGGCCGACCGTCAGGCTTGATGACGCCGTGGGTCTCACCGGAGCGGTACGCCGTTAACCAGAGCGGTATGCTGATTTCACCCTCGCCCTGCACCAGGAAATCGGCTCCCGCGGCCAGGATGTCCTGGGGTACCGAGGTCGCATAGGGGCCGCCCACCACCACGGTTTTGTGCCGCTGCTTGGCCTCCCGGATGAGGTTTAACAATCCCTCCCGCTGGACGATCATGCCGGAGAGCATCACGAGCTCGGCCCAATCCCAGTCGCCGGGGCGGAGTGGCCGCGCATTCAAGTCGGCCAGGCGCAATTCCCAGTCAGCCGGCAGGAGGGCCGCCAGGGTGAGGAGCCCCAGGGGCGGTATGAGGGTTTTGCGTCCCAATAATTCGCACGACTGCTGCAGCGACCAGAATGAACTGGGATATTCAGGGTTGATCAAAAGAACCCGCATCAACTATCTCCGGGGAGCTCTGCCGGCATCGCCCCGGGTGCCCGGGTGGAGGAAAGGCTCGGTGGCGTTCCTTCTTAACTGAATCATGACGTGCCGGGTGAGCTAGTATTTAATCTTTTATTATAGTGTAGATTAGCCGCAAAGATCAAATTTATGGTAGAGGGTGGGTAAGAGGCTGGTTTGGAGCCTTCTTCGCTTTATTTCTGAAAAGTCTCGTAAGCTTCGTCGCGATAGGGCCGGCCTTGCCGGTAAAGCGCCAGCCGTTGTTGAATTTCAGCGGCCAGGTCGGTTCTGCCACCGGCACGGGCCAGTTCTGCGGCCCGTTCTGCGGTGCTGATGGCCTCGGGGAAGTTGCCGGCCTCGGCGAAGGCCGCGGCCAGGGCATCGAGCGGTTCGGGTTGTTGGTAGGACGTCATCTGGTTGGCCAACTTTGCCAGTTCCACCGCCTTGGCGCCATTGAGGAATTTCGGGTTACTGGTAGTAGCCATAACCCAGGCCGCCCCGGCGAGACCCAGGGGCGGGTCCAGGCGAATGGCTTCCTGAAAATGGACTGAGGCTTGATCCACCTCACCCCGGAAATATAAGGCTTCACCGAGGGCTCCTTGGATCAGGAGATTGTTTTGGGTAACGCTGAGGGTATGCTGGAAAAGCGATACCGCATTGCGCCAATAGCCGACCTGAACCCACGCCGCGGTCCCATAGACCGCGATCAATATCCCCGCACCCAGCGGGAGAAGGAACTTGGGACACCTCCAACGGGCCGCGAGATCGGCCATCCCCCAGGCTGCCATAATGAAAAGGCCGATGAGCGGGATATAGGTATAGCGATCCGCCATGGCCTGCGTTCCTACCTGGAGCAGACCGATGACGGGCACCAGGGTTCCCAGAAACCAGAGCCACCCCACCGGCAGATAAGGGTACCTCAGGGCCTGGCGGATTATCATCCAGGAGAGCAGCACCAACCCGAGACCAGCTACCGCCACCTTCCATCCGGGGATCGCATTTCCCGGGTGCGGGTAAAGAACTGCTAAATGAAGGGGATAAACGGTCTTTCCCAGGTATGTGACATAGGCCACCAAAGCATTGCTGATTCTGGCGCCCAGGGGAATATCCGCCAGGGAAACCACCATTGCCCCCGCCTTCTGCGCCTGAACTGCCGCTAGGCTAAAGATAACCACCAGAATAAACAGGGGGATTTTCTCCCATACCAACCGTCTGAGGGAGGTCCTCGGATACGGGAATGTTCCCACGGGTGGACCGGCCTCCGCCGCGGCCGCCCCTTGGGGCGCCCAACGCCTCAAGGGCCAATAGTCCCAAAGCACGAGCACCAGGGGCAGCGTCACCAACATCGGCTTGGCCATGAGTCCCAAGGAGAAGAAGATCAGGATCAGCGCATAACGGCTCCAGCCGGGATGGCGCACATATCCGACATAGGCCCACATGGTGAGCAGCCAGAAAAAGGCGCTCAAGACATCTTTCCGTTCCGCCACCCAGGCCACGGACTCCACATGGAGGGGGTGAATGGCAAACAGGGCTGCCGCGATAAAACTGGGCCACTCGGCTTTGGTGCAGGAGAGCAGCAACAGAAACAAGAGCAAGGTGTTGGCGATATGGAAAAAGAGATTCATCAGGTGGTGTCCGGCGGGGGCCACCCCGAAAAGCTGACAGTCTACCATGTGCGAGAGCCAGGTCACGGGATGCCAGATTCCCATCAGCCTGGTGGTGAAAGCCCAGGTGAAGCCGTTCCAGGTGAGCCCATCCTTGACTACGGAATTGCGGCTGATGAATCCCAAATCGTCGAAGACAAATTGATGGTTCCTCACTCCCTCAAAGACTGCCGAGGTCGCCAGGATGAGGCACAAGCAGAAAATGATGGTTCGGAGACGCGGCGACATAGCTAAAATATCAATGATCCTAACTGATTAGTGAGCCATAATTATATATCTTTATAACAAAAAGGTGTCCTCATGTCGACCGATTCCGCCGGCCCCAAAGGAAATGACTACATTTTAAGATTCGAGAAGATGATCTGGTAGGTGGCGATGGCGGTAAATAGCAGATAGCAGATGATCGAGGTCAGGGCGAGATGCTTCTGGATAGCCGGCAAGGTTGCTTTGAGGCTGGGTGTCCGGCGAAAGGGCATCAGGAGGCCCACCCCCATGCCGGCCAAACCTCCCACCAAAAGCAGCAGGTAGAGGAAATAGCCGATGTAGCAGTATTCCTTCTGCAAAATGCAGAAGGGGCAGTGATGGGTCGGCAGTTCGTAAAAATAAATGGAAATAAACGAGATGATGGAGGCGATGGAGATCACCAGGGTCACAAAAGCCGTGCCGGCAAACCCGTAACCCATGGCTCCGGTGCGATAGAACACCGCCCCCAAGGCCAGAGCCCCGATCATGGCTGCATAAAATAAGATCTCCATAACCGGGCGCGGAAACGAGACAATCTCTGAAGCCACCCCCTTGGTATCGGCGGTAAACAGAGAACCGCAGCAGGAAGTAATGACCTCCGGGGTAAGTCCCAGGAAATAATTGGCCTGCACTATGGTCTCCGTCACCACCAACGGCGCTATAACCAGAAGGAGCAGGTATTTTGGTTTGATGAGGGGATAATCGTAACCCCGGTTATCGGCAAAATTGATGATGAGCCAAAGTCCTGCCAGGAGAAAGGTAATTAATTTAAGCATTACCAGGGGGAAGCCCCATTGATTAACGTTGAGCGAGCCCACTGCACACATGGCGCCGGTAAAAAATACATGGAGAGTATCAGCGGTGTAGATAAACAAGAAGAGAGAACAAAGCTGGAAAACCAAGGCGTAGCTGATAATCGTGGATATGAGGTAAGTTTTTCTTTCCAGCCGCAGTTGGGTTTCGCTGCCGCTGTTGATATCCCAATACCTTAAAATCAGCGCCGCGGCTAAAGAGGCGTACAACACCATGCCGCTTATCAGGAGTGAACTGATAAAGAGAGCGAGAATTCCCGGTTTAAAAAACACTCAGATTACTCCGGAATCGATGATGCGGCCGTCTCGCATCCGCACCACCCGGTCAATGACCTCGGATTCGTGCACCAGCGGGTCATGGCTGGCGATGAGGATGGTTTTCCCCTGGGCTTTAAAACCGCGCATAATGTCCATGAATTCCCGGGACAGCTTGGTATCCAGGTGGGCGGTAGGTTCATCGGCAATAATTACCTCGGGGCGGTTGACCAAGGCCCTGGCAATGGCGGTTCTCTGGGCTTCCCCCCCGGAGAGCCACTCCACCTTGGCGGCGGCTTTATGAGCCAGGTTGAACAACTCCAGGAGGCTAAAGGCCTGTTGCTTTAGGGTGGAAAACGGCTCGCCCAGCGGATAAGCCGGGAGCATGACATTCTCGATGACGCTGATGCCGCTGAGGAGATTGAATTGCTGGAAGATAAACCCAAAGGTCTTCCGCCGGATGTCGGTGAGAAACCGCTCGGGCAGACTGGTGATCTCGCGCCCTTCAAGCACAATGCGGCCCGCGGTGGGCCTGGCCATGCATCCCAAGAGGCTCAGCAGGGTAGTTTTCCCCGAGCCGCTGGGTCCGGTCAGCGCCGTTACCTGGTGCGCGGCGATGCTGAGGCTCAAGTCGTGGAGGGCGATATATTCATTGGGCCGCCCTTCATTAAAAACCTTTCTGATGTTCTGAAGTTCGATCATCGGGGCCTCAAAATCTCATGACCACATCAGGATCAATCGTCGCGGCTCTCCAGGCGGGAATGATGGTGGCCACGGTATAGGGAATAACCGTAAAGAAGAACAGGATGGCGATTTGATAGCCGCTGATAAAAGGGGTCAATCTAAAATCCGGATAGAGGGTAGCCCAGCCTTTGAGCACCGGTTCAAAAAGGGTGGCGGAGACGTAAAAGATGTGAAAATACGCCAAGATGACCCCAATAAAGAAGGATGACAGGGACACGACCATACCTTCCCAAAATTTCATCTGCAGGACATCATTAGTTTCCCAGCCGATGGCCTTTAAGATGCCGATCTCCCGTTTCTCTTCGGCGCTCAACCCGGCGGCTTTATCCCAGGCAAAGATCAGAAAGGCCAGGACCGCCCCGGCAAGAATGGCGATCATAATGCCGCCGCGCCAATCGAACACCGCATCATAAGTCCTTAGGATTTCGTCCCGGGTAATGGCCCGGGTATCAGGAAGTTTGTCGACGATTTTGGCGGCAATGGTGGGAATTTCTTTTTTATTCAAAACGCGTACCGTTAAATCAGTGGCGTCATTCGGGGATACGCCGAACAAGCGCCTGAATCCCGTGGGGGAAATCAACATCAAGTCGGAAGACAGCAACTCCGATTCCGGGCTGAGGATACCCTTAATAAGAAAACTGATGGGCCTCCCGTCAAAGGTGCGTAACAACATGGCATTGCCCCGGAAGACCTGGCGCACCCGGGAAATGCCGGCGCCCACGACGATCTCATTATCCTTGAGATCCATGCCCTCAGGCACCATGAGGGTATAATTGGCTCGGCCGATGGGATCAAAATAGTAACCCCAGACCCGATCCTTGACGGCCTCAACCCCGCGGATGGCACTGATTTTTTGGGCATAGGCCACCGGGATAAGATCATGTCTGCCGGCCACTAATTTCTGGACAATGATTTCGGGGGCGCCGGTTAAGATGATCGCGGCTTCGTTTTTCAGCGCCTGGGTAAAGAACATGACGGAACCCAGACTGAAAACCACCAGGGTGTACACCACCACCAGGGCGAGGTTTTTCCCCAGGCGCCGCCACAGGGAGGACAGGGTGAAGTCTAAAATATTTCTCTGCTTTTCAATCGATTTAATCATTTGACTTCTTCAAGGCGCCGGGAGGTGCGAAGACCGACCCGCTGGGGAAATGATCCAAGCCCGTGGGATGGCTTTGGAAGGCGGCGTGCCAATCGGATTGGGACAGATGCCGGGTATACCGGGCCTCGGTGGAGAGGCACAGGTCGGTAAGCCCCAGGTTCCTGACCACATCGGCCTTTTGTTGGAGCAAAGGCAGGTGGGTTTGCACCACGAAATGCGCCTGGATGAGAATCGCCACCAGAAGCAGCATGCCGCTCCCGATAAAGAGCCAAAAGCCATCGGACTTTCGCACGGTCTTATCTCGATAGGTTCAGATGCTTGACCTGATCAAATTATGGCGGGGTGAGGGAGACCACCCGCAGAAGCAGGTCTTATTGATCAAGAGTTTTTATCAATGCAGGGGTGATATCCTGAAATGATAAAATTGCCGTCCCCTTATGGTCGACTTTAAATTCCTTGGCCGCGGCTTCATCTTTAAACGGCATGAGTTCTTTGCCCATGGGGCCGTAGACATCGCTCCCGACGACATACCAGGCCTTCAAGCCATCGCTTAACTTGAGGGAATAATAATCCGTCACCAAAATGGCGGCAATATCGGCCTGGGTTTTTCCAGGATTATATTTCGGCAGATCGAAATAATATTTCATCATATCCTTGACGCCATCGAAAAATGCATGAGTGCCGTCCTTAAAGACTATCTGATCGACAAAATCCGGATACTTGGCCACAAACATGCCGCAAACCGGACATTTATCCGCCGGGGTGATCTTGGCGGGTGCCACGTCTTGGGCGCCTGCATGGGGACAAATTGCCAAAATAAGCCATAAGCTGATGGAGATAAGCGATCGGTTATATTTCATGAATACTCCATGGCGTCAGCCAGAGATAGTTATGGCCAGTGGGAAGGTGTATATCACCGTCATGAGGTTCCCACTGGCCCGGAAATACTCAAAGGTTAATGCTTGTGCTCCTCTTTTTGCATCCCCTTCATTTTGGCCCGCTTTTCCCGGATCATCTTGGTGTCGTTATACATATCCTCATAGGTGGTCTTCATGGCGTCTTCAAAGGTTGCGAGTTTGCCGCCATTTTCCTTGATAAAGGCTTCTGCATCTTTCTTGTCGGCAAAGGCCCATTTGGCCGTTTTGGTCATAACACCCGGTTTTTTCCCGCCGATGACCCAGTAGGCTTTTTCGGCGTCGATCAAATTTTTCTGGTTGTAATCGGCCGCCATAATGGCCTTGGGCTGCTTATCAAAGGTTTGGGCCAGATCGATGGCCGTGCAGTGGATGCTGCATGAACCGAAGCTGGAGCCATCATTGTACTCTGTCAGCATCCGGCTGTGCGCGAACTTTTCCCGGTCCATGCCGCAATATTTACAGTTTTTATGGGCTTGAATATCCGGCATGGTTTCGGCATAAACCGCTACCCCGGTTAATAAAAATAACGTCGCCAGCACCCCGCACAAAATTCTTCTTCTCATTCCTTACCTCCTTGGGTCATTGATTTTTTTCTTAAGAGTTCTTCATCCAGGTCGAGCCGGGGTTGCTCTTGATTTAACCCGGGTGACCTTGGGAACAACTATTGTTTTACAGGCCAACAAGAGCTTGGTAACGTTGCCGTCATAAATGATAATGCGGATCAGTTAAGAACATAGGGTTTTTATGGAAAAAATCAAGGCGAGAAACCGTTTTTTTTGGAGAAGGCGTGGCCTTAATCTGAGGGGCCGGTGGAGGCAAATGGGTATTTTTACTAGTTTACTATAGGTAGTTTCACCCATGGCTTTTCCTGCAATTTTTATTAACCTTATACACATATTTTTATATGAACAAAATAATTTCAGTAAGTAAAATTTATTTTATAGAGTCAATCGGCGAAAGAAGGTAAAATTAGCAACAGGCAAGAGCGAGCCATTGGCAAAAAAGTTGCAATCAGTTCGATGCGGCAAGGTAGGTTTCACGTCCGGCCAGAACAATGGGGCGGCAAGGCCAGCACGGCTCAAGCCGGGCCCCTGACAGACGGTGAATTTTTCATGGCCAGGCGCTGAGACCAGCGACTAGGTGAGCGGACCCCGGCCGACCGGGCCAGCAAAAATGGCAGGATGGGCTGATGATCTTCCCCCCCATGATCAGACGGTGCTCGGGGGCAAGAATAGAGGTGATCCGTCGATAGGCTGATTTCTAATCAAGGCGGGGGTCAGCTTTTACGGCCGGACGCTAAGGAGGATATAACGGATGAAATGGCTTGGGATAATGTTCATGGCAGCGCTGCTGGCAATAGCCCCGGGTTACGGGAATGCGCAACAGCAAAAAGATACACCACCGGCCGCCCAGACCCCGGAAGTTAAGGGAGAACCGGCGGCGACGGCCAAAAGCTTCACCCCGGCAGAAAGGAAGGCCTACGAGAAGAAGACGGCCGAGGAATTGGCGGCAATCCAGGAAAAAATTGCCGAATTAAGAGTTAACGCCACCAGCGGCCCGCCGCAACAGAAACGCACCCTTATCCTGGCGGCGAATAATCTGCAGTTTCAGAAAATTGCAGCCGGGAATCGGTTGACCGCCTTGGAAAAAGCCCCCGAAACAGCTTGGGGCCAGCAAAAAGCCGAGTTGGATAAGGCCATGGAGCAGCTTAGGAAGTCTTGTGAAAGAGCCGGGGTACAACTCAAATAATGGCGGGTTGTTGCGAAAAGTTCCGGGAAGTGGTCGCCTTGATTTTCAGGGGTCAAAGGACGTGGCGAGCCGCCGGGACCGAAGGGAGATGATAGGCAATTTTACCTAGCCTAATATAGGGATTTTCGCCTATTGCCTCTGTCTTAATGATCACTCATAATTGTAATTAACTTTAAGATAAGTCGGCGCATTGTCTTGCGGGGCCAAGGCTCAGGTCAGCGGCCCAACGGTGATCAACACCCGGGAGTACGACTGGTACTGCCACCTCCCGAGCCATGAAGCAAACGACATGAAGCGAAAATTGACGGGAGCTGCCATCCCCCAAACGACGGATTATCGCTACATGCAGTCAGGAGGATGACGGACCGGCAAGACCTAAATAAGTGTGGTGGCGATGCTGCGAAGGCCACCGGTTAAGCCCTGAGAACCCTCAGGGGAATTCATGGGAGGCTGAACACGATGTTGACATTGTTAAAGTATTCTGGTCAGGCGGAAGAAGGCCGGAAGCCGACCAGAAAGCGTATCGGCGCCAGGCTCTTGGTCGGGGTCGGCCTCGGAGCCATGGTTTTAACGGTTTTGGGGTTGTTTCCCGGCTGCGGCTCGGATAGCACTCCCGGGGCGGCGGTGAAGGGGAAAAGCGACAAGCCGGCTGCAAGCGCTAAAGCCGTGAAACCGCAAGGCTCGGTAGCGCTGTTGGTGGACCAAGGAGGAGCGGTCTCCGGAAAAGTGAAACAGCAGCCAAATCCACAACTTATGGAGGTGTTTCCCGGGGTGACCCGGGAGGTGCTGGAAGCCAAACTGGCCGAAAGCCGGAAAAAGCATCGTTCCATGCGCCAGGAGGTTTTCCCGGGGATAACCCAGGAGGACCTGGATGCTAGGATTTCCGCAAGTCGGCAAAAGCATCGTTCCATGCGCCAGGAGGTTTTCCCGGGGGTAACCCAGGAGGATCTGGATGCCAGGATTGCGGCAAATCGCCAAAAGCATAGCCCCGGGCAGATGATATTGCCGGGAAAAGGGACCCAAGCGGATTATGATGCCGCGAGGCAACAGGTTAAACCGGATAGTCGGCAAATGCTCCCACAGACGGGGAGTAAATGATTCTTCCAAGAGCGTGTAAGCAATCGTGAATAAATACCAAGCTGTCAGGTCTGCCTGAACAAACCAAATGGAGGACGGAGAGATGAAAAAGAGAATGTTGGCCGTAGTGATGTTAACTGTTATGGGGCTGGTGGTGGGGCTATCGGGCGGCGTCGCCCAGGCTGCGTGGGCAACTTGTACGATCTCAAATGTTGGCTCTACCGGCTCCAATTATTGGGTTACAGCATCGGATACGACAGTCCCGACCCCCCTGTTCACCAACGTGACTTTTATCCTCGATGAAAGCAATGGCAGAGGGAAAGAGATGTTTGCCACGGCGCTGACCGCCTTTGCCAACTCTACCAACATTCAGTTATGGGTTGACTCCCCTTACGACAATTACACTGTCGCATGGGGCGTTCTCGCAAGTAAATAACAGCATTATTCATACACTCGCCATCCACCCTGGCGGCGATTCCCTGGCGCCGTCGGGGTGGCATATTTTTATCCCCTGGGGGCCAACGCCGAGGAATACTTGACCATTCCGCCCGGCCCCCGATAAAAAGGGACCGACCATAAAAGTGGGGTTTGCCGGCCCTGCTCTCAGGTTAGGATTAAGGAGTTGTCCCAGCCGCTTGTTGGCCCGCGCTGCACCCCCAACTAAGTCCCGCAAACCTGAGCCGCAATATCCAAACCAAGGATCAAAGCAGATTGCCGCTGTCCGCGCCCATTATGGGTACGGCGAATCCACATATTTTTGGCGAGAGGGTGGTCACTCCCATTACACCCCGGGAAAGCGCCAGGCTTGGTAAGACCACCGGAGGAAAAAAATCCTTTGAGGGAAGACATTTTGTGATATGTAACAAGAGGGGGGGGCGTTGCCCCCTCAGCATCAGCGGTCTTTACCGGGTCTAAACCATGGCGGAGATGATAGGAAGATGAAACCCTGCCGTATTCTTGTCAGACTGAAAACTTTGACATTGCTGGCCGTTGCGGCCGGGTGCCTCCTGGCCTTGTCCGCCTGCAATCCCCAAGCGAATAAGCTGCCGCCCCCGCCGGTCTCGCCCAGCCTCGTCGTCACCCATGGCGGCATGGCTTATTATGTGAAAGGAGTGCGGATCCCGGGCACCAGGCAGGAACTGCGTCTCAGACAAAGCGGCACGTTGACGTGGATACCCTTGGAACAGGTGATGGCAGTGCGGTTCTCCGGCCCGGTCCAGGACACCTATCGCCAGGCGGTTATCACTCTGACCGGCGGCGAAAGGCTCCAGGGGGAGGTGTACGTGAATTTTCTCATAGAAGGCACCACCGACCTGGGATACTGGAATATGCCCTTGAGCAAGGTGGAGAGCCTGAACCTGGCCTTTGATTGAGGTCTTCAGCGTGACCGTTGGATCTTTCCCGGGGTAACGGTGGATTTCCTTGTAGCCGCTCTGGTAGGTCTGGCGCTGGGGAGCTTTTTAAATGTGGTCATCACGCGGCTGCCCCAGGGAGAATCGGTCTGGGCCCCCCGTTCCCGCTGTCCCCGGTGCAGGAGCCCCCTGTCCTGGTACGATAATATCCCCCTGTTTAGCTACGTCTGGCTCCGGGGCCGCTGCCGGTCCTGCGGCGCCCCCATACCCCGGCGTTATCCCCTGGTGGAACTGGCCGGGGGGCTTACGGCCCTGGCCCTCTGGCACACCTTCCCCGACAGACTCCTCCTTCTGGCTTACGCCCCGTTCAGCCTGGCCCTGATAGCCTTGACCGCCATTGACCTGGAACATCGCCTGCTGCCGGACGCCATCACCATTCCCGGCACCATCCTGGGGCTGCTGTTGTCCCTGGTGTTGCCGCAGCTCTCTTTTTTGGAAGCTGCGGCCGGGGCCGTGGTGGGCGCGGGGTTATTCTATGGGGTGGGGCGGCTCTATGAGAAATGGGCCGGCCGGCGCGGCCTGGGTGGGGGAGATGTGAAAATGCTGACCATGATCGGGGCCTTCCTGGGCGTCTGGGCGCTGCCGCTGGTCATCCTGATCAGCGCCGGCCTGGGCACCCTGGCCGGACTGATCCGGGTTCTGAGTCAAGGCCCCGAGGCTCGGGGCCAGTGGCGCACCATCTCCCTGCCGTATGGCCCCTTTCTGGCCGCAGGGGCCTGGTGCTATCTCTTCTGGGGCGAAAGACTCCTCAACCTTTTGAGCGGCGGGGGATAAAGGTTTCTGGGCCAGGTTGGCGGCGGCGGCGCGCACATTTCTGCCCCGTGCCGGCCGGGAGATAAAAAAAATCCCTCCCGCCGCCCCGAGGCGCGGGAGGGACTCAAATCCCCCAAGGCTCAACTCTTCTGGGCCCGGGCCGGTTAAGGCTGAAAGACTCCCTCTTCTTCATAGACGGGTGCTTCCCGTCCCAGGGGACGCACGAAGGTCCAGCCACCGGGCCGGCCTACCAGCCCCCAAGCTGCCTCAGCGGTGGACTCGGAGGGCAGGCTAAAGGGGAGGGTGACCAGAAAGACCCCCGTGCCGGCAATGGTGGTGACCAATCCCAGGGGCCGGCCAAGGATGGCATCAGCGGCCACCACCCCTGAACTGGGAGGATTGGGGTTGGGTTTGAAGCCGAATCCCTTTTCCGCCCCCCGCATACTGTAGCCGATCTGCCCGGCTGTGCCGACACTTTCCCAGGCGCATACCAGACTGATAACCAGAAATACCAGCAGAACCTTGTTTTTCATGGCGGCGGCTCCTTTTCAGGCGGCGGTGACCCGCATCTCCTTGAAATTAGTGATCCTGTAGCCAGCCAAGGATTTTGCTATTTCATATCATATCGTTGGCGAACCATCAACTTAATAAGGCTTCGATCCCGGCCCCTGGGGACCCGTATTAGGTGCAGGGGTGGTCCCTGGCACCTCCCGCCTGGGCAAGGACTCCTCGAGGCCGACTTTCTGTTTCATTTCATGGGTCATGTGCGCCCCTTCTTCCAAGTTAGAAATGATGTGGGGGGTTATCAAGACTATGAGTTCGGTGCGCTGTTTGCTCACCCCTTGGGAGCCAAACAGGGGCCCCAGCAGGGGCATTTTACGCAAGCCGGGAATGCCCGCCTGGGTGACGGTGTTGTCTTCCCGGATGAGCCCGCCCAGAACTACGGTTTGATTATCGGCGGTAATTAGGGACGTATGGGCCTGCCGCACCGTGAAGGTGGGGGTGCCGCTCACTCCGGTGGTGGTGGATTTGGCGTCACTCACCTCCTGGGCGATTTCCAGGGTCACCAGGCCCTTGGCGTTGATCTGGGGCTTCACCGTCAAAATGATGCCGGTGCTGCGGTATTCCACGGTAGAGGTCTGGAGCGAGGTGGTCTGGCTGATGAGGGGCGTCGACGTCGAGTTAAGAACCGGCACTTCCTCGCCGATCATGATGCGGGCTTCCTGGTTGTTGGCCGCCATGATGTGGGGCGAGGCCAGGATGTTCACCTTGCCCTCGGAGGCCAAGAGATTGATGAGCCCCTTCAGTTTATTGGCGGTGTCCATCGCCACAAAGGTCAACCCCCCGGTGGTGCTAAACATCGCTCCGGCTGCAGAATTGAAATCCACCCCGGAGATGGTGGTGGGTGCCGTAGTGGTGCTGGTGCTGGAAGTCGTCCCGGAGGACGTCACCAGGGCGCCGCTAGTGTTGGTAGACCCCGTAGTTGTACCGGTGGAGTTCGAGGTGCTTGAAGGGGTGCCGCCTAACAAGAACTCGATGCCGTACTTGAGATCATCGGTGAGGCGGACTTCGGCGATCAGCACCTCGTTTAACACCTGCCGGGGCATGATGTCCAACTGCGTCAGAATCCGGGAAATAATATTCCATTCGTGGGGCGGCGCTACCACCACCAGGAGATTATTCTCTTCATCGGGAATGATCCGCACCCCTTCTTTGGGGCTGATCCCCTGGCCGCCGCCGCCCATACCTGTGGCCCGCTCTTTTAAGGCCGCGCCGCCGCCGGCGGTATCGCTCCCCGGAGTTCCTGTGGCTCCCAGGGCACTACCGGTCCCGGCCATCCCGCCCGCTCCCGTCGCCCCGGCGCTGGCCCCGGTGCCGCCCGTCCGGCCCCGTGATTGCCCCGAGCCGCTCTGGCCCCCCAAGGAGGAGCTAGAGAGGGAGCTGGCGCCGGTGTTGAGTTTGGATTCCTTGATCTTCGCGGCCGTCGGCGCTCCGCCATAGACCTGGGATAAAATATCGGCCAGGTTCTTGGCTTTATAATTCAACACATTGTAAACATGGACATTGGCCAGCAGATCGGTTTTCGAATCCAGTTGCCGCACCCAGTAAAGGGCGCGCTCGGCTAAAGGCTGGGAATTGGCCAGGATCAAAACGGAATTGAGCCGGCCCACGGGCATAAAGCTGACCCCGAAGCTTTCCTTGCCTTTTTGGGCCAGATTGCCGTAGGCCGAAAAAATCGTCTCCAACTCATTGATGATATCGGTGGGGTCGGTATTGTGCACCTTGACAATGCGCACCACGGTATTGGCCAGGGCCCGGGTGTCCATCAGGTAAATCAACTTCAATAATTTATCCAGGTTGTCGGGATTGTCTATCAGGACTAAGGAATTATTCGCCGCGGCACTGATGCTGCCGGCATGAGACATCAGGGGCTTCAGAACCGCCACCACTTCCTTGGCGGGGCTCTGCTCCAAAAAAACCACCTGGGCCCGCATGCCCGGAGGGACCGCACCCCGGCTATACACCGGCAGGCCCCGGGTGGACGCTTTATCGGCGGGCACGATGTTATATATGTCGTTGGACTTGATTATGGTGGCGTCGTTGATGGTGAGGATCGTCTCCATGATCGAGAGCAGTTCGCTCTTGCTCAACTTCCCGGTGGCCCGCACATTGACCGTGCCTTTGACCTTGGAGTCGATATTATAATTGAGCCCCATGGTGTCGGCCAGGACCCGAACGGCTTCCACCAGGTCGGCATTCTTGAGATTAAGGTCGATGGGATAGACCTTCTCGCCTTTGGGAGGGGTGCGGCGGGTCACCGGCATTTTTTTGATCCGGGTGGTCAGGCTTTCCAGGTTTCCCACATCCCCCACATCCCCCCGGTCCTCCAGGGCCGCCTGCCTCGCGGCCTTGGCATAGGCCGGCGGTGGTTTCGGCGGCGGCGCGATGACCCGGACCGGGGTCCGGGCCGGTGCGGGTGGTTGGGGGGGGGCCACCTCATTGGTGGAGGCGCACCCCGTGACGCCGAGAATGATCGACAACGCCACGAGACGTGAGAGCCATCCGCCCTTGGGGCGTTTCCCCACGATTAAGCAATTTTGCATTATGTATCCCCTGGAATTCCTATTCCGGAAATTTTAAGGTTTTTTGGCCGTCTTTACCATGAAAAGTCACTGAATCATTGGATATCTCGAGCACTTTAAACCCATTCCATTCCTCTCCCAGATAGATTGCCTCGATTTCCGCCGCGCCTCTGCCGCTCCCCGCCTGTTTGCCCCCGATGATGGCCGCCCTGGTCTCACCGATGACCATAGTTCCTAAGAGCTGGCGACCCTCCAGGCTATCCTGTACCTTGGCTACACTCGCGGTGGAGCTGCTCCGGTTCTGGCTGAACAGGTTTTTGGCAACCACGGCACTGAAAGCCGACAGGGGCTGCTGGTCCCTGAGGATGGGCGCCGAGGGCATCTCAGGCCCCTTGGCGGCTGGGCCCTGGAACGGCGTGTCTCCCCCAACCCACCATATACGGACGGTCGCCAACAGCAGGAAGGCAATGCCGGCCAGAAGCAAGAGGTTTATCGGCTTGAGCTCACGCCGCCAACTCAACTGGACACCCCTTTCTTGATGACCCCGGAGATCACCATGCTGATCTGCAAAGGGACCTCTTGCTTTTCCCCCCTGACCATGCGGGGCGCATTGATATCCAGGTCGGGAATAAATAGGAGCTTCTTATGGTGCTCCAGATGATAGAGCAGGGTAACGAGCTGGTTCATGGTGGCGGTCAATTCCACCTGGACCGGCACCTCCAGATAAATTCCCGCCTCCCGGGGCGGGAGGACCTTGGCGCTGGTCATCTGCACCCCCTGCTCCTTGGCCAGATTTTTCAGAACCTCCTGGAGGTCAGCAGAGGCCAACGCCGGGGTGGCCCCGGAAAGAAACTGGCCTTCCGTCCGGGCCAGGGCGGCCTTCATGGCCTTGTTGGCCTGGATCACCCGATTCTTGCTCTTCAGGAGAGCTTGATATTTGCTCAAAAGCTTGCCCCGGTTAACCAATTCCTGGTTCCATGAATCCTCCAGGCTCAGAAGGGGATTCACCACCGCCAGATAAATAAAAATCAGCAGCAAGCCTCCGCCTAGCAGCCAGACCAGCCGACGCTGCGGCGGTGAGAGCCGTTCCAGGGCACGGTTCCAGGCCTTAAAATTCTGCTTTAATTTTGAAATGCTCGAGTTTATTGGCATCGGTAACTATGGGTGACGCGAATTCGGTTTTTTTGAGCAACCCTGACTTATCCAGCAGGGGAATAAGGTCCGAGGCGGCGCTCGACATGCCGCTGAGGTTCACATGCTGCTTGCTGAGCCGCAGATTGAGCAGCCAGGTATTACCCGGAATGAGCTGGGTCAATTCTTTGAGAATCGCCAGCTTATCCGGAGATTGCGCGATCTTATGCAAGCTTTCCATCTGCTTGGCCAGGGCCTGGCCCTCCTTCAGGAGGGCCTCCACCTCTTTGGCTTCCTGGCTCACCCCGGCTATCTGCCGGTTGACCCGGAAGAGTTCGACCCGGGTGTGGATAAAAGCGCTGGTCCCCCAGAGGCCGGTAAGGCCTAGAAAAACCAGGAGCAGCACGGTGGTGAAAGAAAATCGCCCCAGCCGGATAGCCGCCCTCGCCGCCGGGGGCAGGAGATTGGCCCCCGGGGCCCCGGGTCCGAAGCAGGAAAGGCCGGCGCCCACCGCCGGGATGATCTCGTCCAGGTTCATTTCCGGCTCGAGACCCAGGATGGGCAGGTGACTGGGATAGATCACCTCCAGTTCATGCTTCTTGAGGGTTCCGACCTTAAAATCATCCCCGCCGCGGCCGTAGATACCCAACGCCTGAGGTTCCGGCCGCGCCGCCGCCAGGGCGTCGACCTGGGCCAGGATAGCCCGGGATAAGTCCTGGCCCCGGAGGTTACGAGCCTGGGCGAAGGCTTTCACCTTGGGGCCCTGAATTTGGGTCAGCTCAAAGGAGTCGTCCGAAAGGAGCAGCAGCAGCCAGGAAGGCGGCAGGGGCCTGGGTGACAGGGCAAAGACTTTGGCGGCCGCCACCGGCGCCAACTCAACCGCGACGGGCCTCAGCGTGGCCTCCGTGAGCAGACGCAGGCACAGCTCCACCTGATCCCGGGGCACGGCCATCAACATGAGGTGGATTTCGGCTTCCGTTTCGGCCAGCACCTGAAAACCATACAGGACGCTGTCGGGCGGCAAGGGCAGAAACCGGTCCAGTTCATAAGACACCACCTGGGCTAGATTTTCCGACGCGGCCCGGGGTAGGGAGGCCTGGCGGAAAAAGCCCAGGTGAGGGGAGACCGCCAGGCTTACGGGGCATGACTCCAGACCCCAGGCCGACACGGCTTCCGGCAGGACGAGCCCCAACTCCTCCATCTTCCCGGATTCAAAAGGATAGGTGGACCAACGTCTAACCTGGATGCCCGACCGGCTCTTGCGGACCTGGACCAGCGTCAGCCCCTCGCCTCCCAGATAGGCGCCCAGGCCGTCCATGCCGGTCAGCGCCGAGGCCTTCAGGGCATCCCACCACTGGTTCAGGTTAGCCCTCATATCCCACTTCACTTTTAGATTGAGGTTCATCCCGGAAACCCGCTATACCAAGAGATAATCACCCAGGGAACCCGCTGGTTTGGGTCTAAGCGCACTGTGGCCCGGATTGTTTGACGGCTGCTGTTTTTCTTTACCATACCTGTGGAGGCAATCGTAAAAAAAGGGGAGGATCGGAAAGACATTCGTGCGCCCTGACCCAAAGTGGGATTCGCACCGGCCTGGCCGATCTCTTGAAAATTCCGCAACGGCATCCCCTGCCGGGCAGCGATGATATTCAAGGCGTTATCCCGGGCAAATCCCATGGCCAGCAACACCTCCAACGGGGCCGTATTGAGGTTGATCCCGCTTTCGACGGGGCGAACTGTCAGCCACCGGCTCAGTTGGGGAATCAAGGGACTGGCCTCGAAACCGCGCACCCAGGCGAGTTCTTCTACGGTCTCGAACCGGCCGTTTTTGGCGACATAAGGAGGATCCAGGCTCAGGTAGTAAGCGCTTTTAGCTCCGTAAAGTCGCGGGTAGGTCCCCTTCATGCGCCAGTCCTGTATGGAATCCACCATGATGCGGACTTGGGGTTCCGGAAGACCCAACACGGTAAAAAAACTGTACAGCAGCGGCTCAGAGGCATAGTTGAGGCTGATCTTGCCGCCTTCGTCGCCGATCCTGACCTCCGCGATGCCATCCGGCAGTTCCAGCACATGGGGCTGCTGGTCTCCCCGCCAGGCAGGGCCGGAGTCTCCCTGGGGGGGCACGGCGTTTATTCCGCCCATCTCCGCGGTCTTGGTGGTCACCAGTTTCCCCAGGGCGTAATAAATCCCCGCCTCGGCCAGCCGTTGGCACTTGTGGGCTTCCCCGTAGTTGCTGGCCAGCTTGAGTTCGGTACGCCATTCCTGGGCCCAGCTCAAAACCAGAACGCTGATCAACGTCAGGATCAGGATGACCAGAAGGAGCACCGTGCCTTCCTCCCCGGCGGTCACGACCTTGGCATTAGAACGATCTGGTGTCATCCGTAAAATCCGATATGTGCAGGTGGATAAACCAGACCAGGGGGTCTTGCCCTCTCTGGGTAAGATAGACCCTGATCCAGTGGGGTAAACCCTTGGCCTTGAGGGCATCCCAGTTCTGAAATTCCTCCGCGCCCTGACCATAAGTAAAACGGATGGAGGTCAGATTTCCCATGATTATCTGCCTGAGTTCCACCCCTTCCGGATCCCGGAACCAGTTGACGTTCTTGGTTTGTTCCACGGCCAGCACCAGTTGGTTCGACTCATCCGTGCCCGCCAACACCCGCCAGTGGTAAATACCGCCCATATTGTGAGCTTCCAGGGGTACCGGCGTGAAAAACCGCATTTCAGTGGCAGTGCCGATAAAGTAGCGGCGCGTCTCAAGGGAACCGATGACCGCGGAAGAAAGGGAACGCGCCAGGATGGTCTGGGCTACCCGGAGTTCCTGGACCTGCTCGGCGGCCGCCTGCCCGTGCTGCATAGCCTTGAGGCTGAGACTGAGAGCGCTGTAGGCGACCAATGACAGCAGGGAGGTAAGCCCCAGGGCGATCATCAGCTCCAGTAAGGTAAAACCGGCGCTCTTCGCAGATTTTCCCGTCTGAGGCATAGGTCACATTACCTTCTGAGCCACGGTCCTGACGGTCTGGAGTTCCAGGGTCTTGTTCCGGCCCATCTCCTGCCAGGTTAACGTCACCTGGATCAGGGAGCACAGCACCCGCTTGTCCGCGAAAGGGTCGGCCAACTCGTACTGGGGCGTGACCTGCACCACATAATCGTACCGGCCGTCCCGCCCCTGGGAGGTCCCCCTCGCCAGGTTGTGAATCTCGCAGTTTTCCTGCAAGATCTTTTCGGCCACCAGCACCGCCTGGGTGTGGCCCCAGGAAGCCTTCTGGGCCCGCAAGGCCGAAGTCAAAACCTGGAGGAGAACCACTAACACCAGCCCCATGACGGCGGTGGCCACCAGAACTTCCATGAGACTGAAACCCTCATCGGGCGGCCGGGGCGCCGGAGGCGCCGGACCCTGAAGCGGGCTTATGGTGAATATCGTTGGTGCCATGGTCTAGTTGACGTTGCTCCTCAAGGAGACCTTGCCGGTTATGGGTTCCACTTCCAGAAGATATCGGCGTCCGGTGGGCTCCACCACCGCCAGCTTACCGCCGCTGGTGCTGCCGTCCCCGTAGAAGGCGATATATCCCTGACTCTTCTCCGGATTCTGCCATACCAGCTGGGCGTCGGTCAGGTTCACTCCCGTTAAGGCGCCTTCCAGAGTTGATCCTTCCAGCCGATAGCGGCCGGTCTTGAGGTTGAGAAACAGCCGCACCCTAAATCCCCTGGTGACCGCCTCGCTCCTGGCGGTTCTGAGGGTGGTGGTAAACTCCCGCAAGGTGGCGCGGTTCTTTTCCCGCTCCCAGCTGTTGATCAGGCCGGGCAGCACCAGACCCAGGAGGAGGGCCATCAAGGCCAGTACCGCCATGAGCTCCAGCAGGGAAAACCCGGCCTGGGCTCGGGCGCCCCCGCGGGCTCCCGGTCTCAGGGAGCTGAAAAAAATCTTCGCCACTCTCATCCGGGGTTCACCAAGGCCGGCCGCACCGCAGCCCCTGAAATCAGCGGAACAAGCACATGTAAACCCTTAGGGGGAGGTTTGCCAGTTCGTTATGTCCAGGTTTTCTCCTTCGCCCCCTGCGGCGCCGTCGGCCCCCAGGGAATAGAGATCATAGGGGCCATGTTCGCCGGGAAATTTGTAAATGTAAGGCCGGCCCCAGGGGTCGTTGGGGACCGGCTTATCCAGGTAGGGCCCGCCCCAGGCCGGCAGGTTCTCCACTTTTTCCCGGAGAGCCTTCAACCCCTCTTCATCAGTGGGATAACGCCCCACGTCCAGATGAAAAAGGTCCAGGGTCGTAGCCAGGAGCTGTATCTGAGTCTGGGCCGTCTTCTGTTTGGCTTTCCCCACCCGGCCCATGAGTCTGGGGGCGACCAGGGCCGCCAGGAGGCCGAGAATGAAAAGGACAATCATTAATTCGATGAGGGTGAAACCCTCATTGCGGCGTTCTTTCCTGGTCACTGACACAATTCCTCCCCTTTAAAATTGAATCTCATAGAGATTGAGTATGGGCAGCAGGAGCGATACGATGATGAACGCCACCACCAGCGACGTCACCAGGATCAATACCGGCTCCAGCAAGGCCAGAAGTCGCCGGACGGCCCCCCTGGCATCATTTTCCAGGGAATTGGCGGCGGATAGCAACATGTCGGCCAAATGCCCGGTCTCTTCGCCGATGGCCGTCATTTGCAGGAAGAGTTCCGGGAACATACCCACTTTCTTGAGCAGGCCCGAAAGCTGTTGCCCCTTTTCCACATTGCCTAAAACCCCCTTCAGGGATTTAGCCAGAAAACGGTTGTTCACCGAGGCGATCACCACCCTCAGAGACGATACCATGGGGACGCCATTGGCCAGCAAGGTCCCCAGCGTCTTGGCAAAAAAGACCGCCGCGACCCGGCGGCTCAAGTCCCCTAAAAAGGGGGCCTTCATCTTGAAACGATCGATCTGAAACTGGCCTTCCGAGCTCTGGACCAAGAACCTCAACCCAATGAGCGCCCCGAAGACCAGGAGCAGCCCTAACCACCAGTAGGATCGCAGCGCCTGACTGAGGGCGATTAACAGGCTGGTGCTCCAAAAGAGATGCTGCCCCATATCCTTAAAAAAGGACTCGAAGCGCGGCACCACATAGAGGAGCATGAGGATCAGGGACATACCGCCCACCCCGGCCAGAATCATGGGATAGATCAGGGCGGTGAGGAGATAGCTGCGAAACTCGCTCACCGTTTTTAAATAGTCCCCCAGGCGATCCAGGGCCTCTTCCAGGAAGCCCCCGGTTTCCCCGGCCGTGACCAGGCTGACATAGAGGGGGGAGAAGATGCGGTGCCGGCTCAAGGCGTCCCCCAGGGTCTTACCTTCCTGCAGATCACGGAGCAACTGGGAGAGGACGGCCTTCATGGCCGTCCGGGAGGTCACGTGCTCCAGGGCCTGAAGGCTGCGGTCCAGGGGCAGGCCGGCTTTCAAGAGGTCCGCCAGTTCCTGCGTGAAATTCACCACTTCCCGGGTGGGAATCCGGCCCCGCCGCAGCGGCAGCTTCTCCTGCCAACGGGTGGCCGACTCGGCCGGGTTGATGCGCAGGGGAATCAGGCCCCCCTGCTGCAGGTGGGCCACCACCTGGCGCTCCTCCCTGGCCTCCAGGGTGCCCTGGATGACATTCCCGGCGGCATCGGCGGCTCGGTAGGAAAACATCGCCATGCCTTACTCCTGGGTGACTCGCAGGACTTCTTCTACGGTGGTGACGCCTTCGGACACCTTGCTCCAGCCGTCCGCCGCCAGGGTCTTCATGCCTTGAGAGACGGCCTGCTGCTGCAAGGTGCTGGCATCAGCCCGCTGGAGGATAAACGGTCGAACCACATCATCGACGATGAGGAGCTCATAAATGCCTGTGCGGCCTTGATAGCCGGTCTGGGCGCAGGCGGCACATCCCTGGCCGTGGAATATATGGTCGGTGGTTTTTATCTCGCCCAGCCCGACCTGCATCCGGCGCCGTTCTTCCACCTCATACTCGAGCGGTACGGCGGTCCGGCATTCCGGGCAGATGACGCGCACCAACCGCTGGGCCAAAATCCCCAGAATCGCCGAGGCCAGCAGGAAATCCTCGATGCCCATTTCCAGCAGGCGGGCAATCGCCCCGGAGGCGTCATTGGTGTGGAGGGTGCTGAACACCAGATGGCCGGTGAGGGCGGCGTGGATGGCGATCTCGGCGGTTTCCCGGTCGCGGATTTCGCCCACCAGCACCACATCCGGGTCCTGACGCACGATATGACGCAGCGCCCGGGCAAAGGTCAACCCGATGGAAGACTTTACCTGCATCTGGGTTACCCCCGCCAGCCGGTATTCCACCGGGTCTTCAATGGTGATGATCTTTTTTTCCGAGGAGTTGATCCGTTCCAAGGCGGCATATAAGGTGGTGGTCTTGCCGCTGCCGGTGGGACCGGTGACCAGGATCATACCGTAGGGTTTGTGAATCATCTGGTCAAACTGCTCCAACTCCCGGGACGGAAACCCCAGGCCGTGGAGATTGAGGATCACCTTCTCCCGGTCCAGGATGCGGATAACCATGCTCTCACCCATGAGCGTGGGCAGGGTGGACACCCGGAAATCGATATCGTGCCCCTTAACCTTCAGGCGGAAGCGGCCGTCCTGCGGCAGCCGGCGCTCGGCAATATCCAGCCGCGCCATGATCTTCAGGCGTGACAGGACCGCAGCCTGTAAGCCTTTGGGGGGCGACTCCGCCTCATAGAGAATGCCGTCCTTCCGATACCGGACCCGGAAGGCTTCCTCAAAAGGTTCCAGGTGGATATCACTGGCCCCCAACTGGATTGCCCGCAGCACCAGGAGGTTGACCAACTGGATGATGGGGGCTTCACGGGCCATATCACGGAGCTGGCCGATTTCCGCGGTCTCCTCCGTCTCCACATCCAGTTCTTCGGCTTCCAAATCGCCCACCAACCGGGACATAGGGCCACCCGGCTCATAGGCCGTCTGGATAAACTCCAAAATCTCGGACTCGGCTGCCTTGATGGGAACCACCGGGACCTTGAGGGCGACCTCCATCGCGGCTTGCAGTTCCTGGTCTTCAGGTTGGGCCATGGCCAGGAGAATGTGGCCGTCTTCCCGTTTCACCGGGAAAACCAGGTTCTCCCGTAAGTAGCGAACCGATAGGCCGGGAAAAGACTCGAAAGCGGCCAGGTCTTTCAGATTCGTGGGTGTGTCCATCCCGGTACCCTGCCTTTGCAGCTCGAAGGTCAGCAAGTAATTACAAAGTTATTTTTAATTATAATCATTTTTCCGGCCCTTGGCGAGTTTCCGGGGTATCCGCCTGGGCAGAAGTCTTCATGATGAGGGGAGGGGCCGATTTCCGGGGGATAAACCAGCGGGGTTATAGACCGGACGCATGTCTTTCCAGGAGGTGATAGAGTCCCATGACCTGGGTGACGAATTCCTGGGTCTCTTTGATGGCCGGAACCTGACAACCCGCCGAGACTACCCGATTATACCCGGCATTATACCCGGCCAGGGCCAGGGGCACGTTCCCCTGAAAGTAATCCAGCAGCTGCCGGAAATAGCGGCACCCCGCCAGGATATTTTCCCGGGCATCGAAGGGGTCTCGGACCCCTAAAGAAGCTGCGGTTCCCGGCATGAGCTGCATCAACCCCATGGCGCCTTTGGGAGATACGGCCTGGAGGGTGAAATTCGATTCCTGACGGATGAGAGCCAGGATCAAGGGAATCGGCAGACTATAGAGCTCAGCCGCCTCGATGATGCAAGATTGCAGGGCCGGGGAGACTCGCCCCAAGAAATTCACCGGGCTATTCCGGTCCGACACGAGTTCAGCCGAGGCCCGGGTAAAAATGTGCACCACGCCGCGGTGGTCCCGCTGGGCGACCACCATTTGGGTCGAATCGGATGGCGGCTTGACCAGCCCCGGCCCCCAGGACATGGCCGGAATTGGGGTCAGCGAAGGATCATGAGCGGAGGCCCCCGCGGCGATTATCCCGGCCGATGCCATTACCGGCGCCTCGGGTGACTGCACGGCCGGTTCCGGTGCGTTGACAATCTGCCAGACGCCTTGAGCGTCCCGGTAGCGGTGAACGGTTTTGCCGGCCCAGACCGGGGAGTGGTTCAGGAGCTTGGCTTCAAGGTAGGCCGCAACCTCCGGTCCCAACTCCTGACACGATACCGTATGCACGGCCGGAAGAATCGCCGCAGGAGGGCGCGCCTGCTTTTGAACCGCCGGGGCCGGAGTTGCCGGCGCGATCAGACTCCCCTCATCCACCTCCACATTGGTGATATGAATTACTCCCCGGCGGTCTCGGCGAATGGCAATTTTGCCCTCAGAGTCCGGCATTATCGGCTGAGGCGGAGACCAGGATGCCCGCCGGAGTTGGGGGGCGGGAGCCTCGGCGACCGCTCCCGGCCCCGCTCTTTTTCCGGTCCGGTCGGCCAACTCCATTACCCGGCCTGAACCTTCCGGATGGGTGACACGGGAACCGGATTGGGGCTCGACCGGTATCGGCTCGACCGGTATCGGTTCGGCCGGAACCGCCCCGGGCTTGGGAGCGGGTGCTTGAGCCTCGGGCTTAGGGGCAGGGGCCTGAGCCTGGGGAACAGGTACCCTGGCGGGGGAGGCGATGGGAGTTTTTTGGGGCAAGCTGCCGGGACGAAGAGGGGTTGCCGCGCCGGGAGGATTTGCCGGACTCCCCGGCTGCTTGGGCCCGGTGTTGGTAATGTGCAGGATGCCCTGACTATCGGTAAAGCTTTCGATATCACGGGCGTGGGCAACGTGGGAAAGCTGCATCAACCCCAAAACGATTACGAGGCCCTTTCCCCAACTCATATGGCCACCCACACTTCTTAGGAAATCTCCGCTATCGCAACATGTACCGGTTAATAACTGCTCATCGGTCCGGTCCGACAAAAATTACTCGATATAGCAAGTAAAACCGCCCTATACCACTAATTCAGTGCTTTATCGTTCCTGTAACAACCAAAGCAATGAAACGAGTTATTGGTCACAGGGCAATCTTAACACTATCAGAGGGTGCTTCCCCGGGATTATAAGGCAACCGCCTCGGTCACAAACTGATTTTTGGACCATCCGGGCTTGGTGAAATCCCCCCCAAGTTGCTGCGCTTGAAGCCTAATTAAAGCGTCAATGGTATGATAGCACAATTTTCCCTGGAAAAGTACTTTTTTGCCCGACTTTGGGCCTACTACACCCTGACGGTCCAGATACTTCCCGGTTGTGGAGCTTAAGAACCCCAGGCCTCACCGCGGTCAGTGGTGATCAGTGCCAGGCAGGAGGCGACGGGTGTGCAACACCCCAAGGCCTGGTAAGCAACTCTCGCCTTTAGATATGACCAACCGCATCTCCGGGGGGTCATCTGGTCAATGCCTTGTTCCAAGTCATGTTTGAATCTTAAAGATAAGCTCTTAAATAAAACATTGGGGTGGCAGTCGGAGGATTAAAATCTCAGAGAAGAAAGCCGGGTTAGCAGCCAACACGGGGTGGTGTATATCAGGGCAATGTTTCTGGCGCCCTTACCCATGCTGTGGATAAAGAGGAGTTAATGTAGACGAATCAAGCTAATCTATCCCCAGTAGTTTATGGTTTTAATGTTCGGTAAGGGTCAAGTCAAACCTCATTTCCGGGTCCGGTAATCGGGTTGGCAGGAAAGGATCTTGGCCTGGATGTTGTTCCCTTGGGGCGACCCTGTTCAGGTTACTCAGGACGGGGCCCTTGCCTATCCTTGGCCAGCAACTTGGTGAGGATGGGCAGAAGTTCCGTTTGGACCTTGCGCTTGGGGACATAAGCGCTGACCCCGGCCGCGGTCGCGGCAGCCTTATGGGCCTCATCGTCATAAATGGTGAGCATCACTATCTGGGTGGCGGGGGCCGCCGCTTTGATGCCCCGGGCCGCTTCGATGCCGTTCATCCCGGGAAGGCCGATGTCCATGATGACCAGGCAAGGAGACATGGTCTGGGCCACGGTGACCGCGGCCTCGCCGCTGACGGCTTCCAGCAGTTGGTAGGTCGGAAACGATATTTCCAGCCATTCCCGCAGCGATTGGCGCACACCTTGGTGATCCTCTACAATCAGGATGTGAGGGCTCATAATTAATCCTTCATTTATGCAATTTATGCAGAGATTTTTTCATTCCGATCATTCCTGAGCCTTTGGCCGGCAGGCTCACCGGCTCAGCTCTACCACCACCCGGGCGCCCTGGCCGGGCTGGGACTCGATGCGGCAGCGGCAGCCGACCGCCGCCGCCCGCTCGCTCATGGTCATGAGGCCCCAGCAGTAGTTCCCCTTGACCCGGTTCACCTGCTCCTGGTCGAAGCCGACGCCGTTGTCGGCTATGACCAGACAAACCGTGCCATTGTCTTCCGTCAGGGTCAGGACCACCTCCGTGGCCCGGGCGTGCTTGGCTGCATTGCGCATGGCTTCCTGCACGATGCGGAACAGGGCCAGTTCCACCGGTGCGGCCAGGCGAGGGACTACCTCATGACCTCTGACATCCACGCTGATGCCCGTCTTGTCGGAGAATTTCGCTCCGTACCAGTGCAGCGCCGACAGCAGCCCGTAGTCGTCGAGCATCGGCGGCCGCAACTCGGCCATCACGTCCCGGACGGCCTCCCCGATTTGCTCCACCAGGGCCACGGCCTCGTTCAGCCGGCCCTGAAGCTTTGGCGCCGCTCTCCGGGGCATCTGGGTCTGGAGCAGGGTCAGAGTGAGCCCCAGGGCGGTGAGGCTCTGGCACACCTGGTCGTGCAGTTCCCGGGCCAGGTGCTCCCGCCCCTTTTCTTCCACCTCGGCCAACCGGGCTGCCAGGGCCCGGAGCTGGCCGCTTTGCCGGATAATTTCTTCCTCAGCCCGCTTGCGCTCGGTGATATCTTGCAAGATCAACAGTTTTTTGCTGCCGATCCTGGTGCCGAATATTTCGGTGATACGCACCGTGCCATCCTTGCAGGTCACCCGGGATACGGACGGTTCGATATCCGTAGCTTTTCGGGCCATTTTCCCCACGGCCTGCCGCCATTCGGCCATGCCTTTGCGGCGGTGTTGCTCGCCGGGATAGGCGCACCGCCACCAGGCCTCCAGGTTCGGGATATCGTTATGGCTATAGCCAAAAGTCGTCAGGAAACGGTCGTTCAGATACTCAATATCACCCTGCTGGCTGATAATGAGGACCGGGAGCGGGGATAGCTTGGTCAGTCGCCGGAAATGTTCTTCGCTCTGGCGCAAGGTGGCCTCAATCCGCTGCTCCTCGGATATCGCCTTGGCCAGCTTGAGATTGCTGTAACTCAATTTTGAAATCAACGCCGAGAATTTCGTCAGAAAATCCATCAAGGACTTGACCCGGGCCCGACTGATGCGCGGCACGCGGTGCAGCGCTGACAGATACTGATCGCGGTCAAAGCCACAGTTGGCCGCCTGATCGATGAACAAATGCTCATCAACGGGTTCATCGTCGTAGAAGAATTGACCGGTGAAGATATTGCCGACGTGCTTGCCGCCGATGAACAGGGGGGTCGCCACATCCCAGAGGTGGTTCTGGCATTTATAGGCCACATACTCGCCCGGACGCAAATTCTGGACCAGAAAGAGATCGCTTTCGGTGCAGTTCCGCGCCGTCTGGGGATGGGTCCGGTGGAATTGGGTGCAGATGTCTTGCCAGCCGGTGGCCACCAACACGTTCCCCTGGAGATCGAGAATCGCCATTCCCATGTCTGTCAGTTTAAAGAAGTCCTCCATCAGGGATTGAATCGCCGGGGTATCGAGGATGTTGTTTAGATCCTCGTCAAGGATAGTTACATCCGGGGAAAGAATGGAATTCAGCTTCAGCCGCAAACGCTCCTCAGTAGCCCGCAAGGTTTCCTCGGCCTGTTTCCGGGCCGTCATATCCTGGAACATGCAGTGGATCCGCGCAAACCCGCCTTGGTCGTCAACTGCGACGCGCCCGTAAAAGGAGAGGGTGATCCGGGAGCCGTCTTTACGCACCAAATCAAAGTCTACATTGCACACCTCCCCGGCGTCATTGAGGCAGGCAAAGGTTTCTGGAAACAGCTCGAGGTAATCCGGTGGGAAAAAGTCGCCGAACCAGCGGCCGATCACCTCTTGCCGGGTGTATCCCATTAGGTCCAGCCAGGCCTGGTTTACTTCCTGGATAATGCCGTCTTCGTCCAGGGATTGGTAACCCAGAGGGGCTTTTTCATACAGCAGACGGAACTTTTCTTCGCTGTGACGCAGGTCATTTTCAGCTTTTCGGCGCTGGGTGATATCGGTGATGGCCACGCGATACTGGATAATTTTGCCTCCGGCCTCGACCATCGCCAGACTCTCCAGTGATACTGCCACGGGGGGGCCTTGTTGGGGATTGATCTCCAGTTCCGAGGACTGGGGGGGAGGCCCGGCTGGCAGGCGCTTCAGGTAGACATGGAAGGCCCGGCGGTCTCCGGGGGCAACAAACAGGATGAACGGCTTCTGGAGTAATGAGTCCCGGGGCGCTCCCAATAGCCTGGCCCCCGTGAGATTGATTTCATTGATGAGCCCTTGCGGGTCCAGGGTGACATATCCCACCGGCGCGAAGTCATAGAGATCGGCATACCGGTTCCCGGTCTCGGTGATGGTGGCCTGAGCCCGGCGCAGTTCCTCGTTCTGCATCTCCAGTTCGATCTGGTGTACCTGGAGTTCGTGCACCAGTTGCAGAACATCATCCGGGGGCGCCGGTCCCAGGTTCAGCCCGCCAGCCGTCAGAAATTTCTCGGCCCGGACCCTCAGGTTGCCAGGAACCTTGACCGGGGAAGGCTTCTTGGTCATAAAATCTCTCTTATAAGCGTGGTTCGGGGCAGCCAGTGACAATCGAAAGCAAAGGTCATAACGGCAGACGATCTTCTCTTTTTATCGGCATGTTTGGGTTAATCCTTAAAGAACCTTGTCATTCCCCGCCGCTCCGCAGGGTTTTCCCTTTCTGTTGCGAAAAGTTTTTCCGGGTGGCACAGGCTTTCCAGCCTGTGCGGATCGCCTGGCGGGCGCGGAGGCCCGCCCCACCAAACTTTTCATGCTTTACGGCTGGGCCAATGGCCTATGAATATGCCCTCAGTTCCTCGGAGAAAACGTTTATCAAGGTAGCAATATTCCTGACGCCCGCAGCATTCCCGGCGATCAAGGTTGTTTCGACCCCAACCAGCCTGGGGAGTTTGACTGCTGGCCCCGCATCGTGCCTGAACCACCGGGATATTTTTTCAGATTTTTCATAAAATGACCTCAAGAGGGTTGACATTTTCTCTTTTTCTGATAAAATAATTCTCAAGCTTTTGAACCCCGCCGAGTGCGGGGTTTTTTTGTTTCTCAATTCCTCCAGCCCGGCAATCAGTCAATTATAGCGGCAGGATAAGCTGGGAGAACAAATTCAACTTCCCATTTGCCCATCCCTGCTTTATCATCGATACATCTAAAATCATGAATGATCCCCAAGGAGGCCCCATGGATATCCTTGCCAGCCTGACCCCGATCTTCAAGCCCGGAAGTGTTGCGGTCATCGGCGCTTCCACCGCCCCCGGCAAACTGGGCCATGACATTTTGGCCAATCTCAAGAACGGCGGCTTCCCCGGGGCGCTGTATCCCATCAACCCCAAGGCCGACGAGATCTTGGGCCTCAAGGTCTATAAAAGTATCGGCGATACCCCAACGGTCCCGGAGCTGGCGGTGGTGGTGATTCCGGCCCGGATAGTCGCCGCCACCCTGGAACAGTGCGCCGCCAAGGGCGTCAAGGCCGCCATCGTCATCACCGGCGGTTTTGCCGAGGCCGGACCCGACGGCGAGCGCCTCCAGGACGAGCTGGCCCAGGTTATCCGTCAGACCGGGATGCGGGTCATTGGCCCCAATTGTCAGGGGGTCAACATGCCCCATGAACTGATGTGCGCCTCCTGGCCGCTGATCACCACCCGGGGCCGGATCGCCTTCGCCTCGCAATCCGGCACCGTGGGCGCCGCCTTCCTGGATATGGCCGCGGCCGAACACCTGGGGGTCAGCGGCTTCGTGTCGCTGGGCAACCGGGTGGACGTGGATGAGGCCGAGGTGCTCATGTACTTCAACCAGGACCCCCACACCCAGGTCATCGCCCTCTATCTCGAAGGGGTCAAACGGGCCTCCTATTTCCTCGACGCCCTCAGGGAGGCGGAAAAACCGGTGATTATCCTCAAGGCCGGCCGCACCCTCCAGGGGAGCCGGGCCGCCGAGTCCCACACCAAATCAATGGCCGGGACCGACGCCATCTATGAGGCCCTGTTCCGCAAGTACCGGGTCCACCGGGCCGACACCCTGGAGGAACTCTTCGACTTTGCCAAGGCCCTGGCCTATCTCCCCAAGCCCAAGGGCAAAAAGCTCATGATCAGCACATCCTCCGGCGGGGCAGCGATCCTGGCCATCGACGAGGCCGAGAAGCACGGCCTTTTGGTCCCGGAACCCAATCCCATCCTGAAAGAACGGCTGCGGGAGATGCTGCCGGCCCACTGCGCCGTGGGCAACCCGGTGGATCTGACCGGCGACGCCATCAGCGCCCCGGACCTCTACAAGCAGGTGATGGACAAAACCAGGGCGGAATACGACACCCAGGTGGTAATCTTCGGGGACCCCATCCCCGGGGCCTCCCAACAGGTCACCCCCGGCGCCTCCGAGTTGGTCGTTTATCTGGGCGGGGCCGACGTGGAGCGGGAAGAGCGCCAGAAATTTTATGAGGCCGGCATCCCGGTCTTTCCCACCCCGGAGCGGGGGATTGCGGCCCTGGCCCAGTTCTTCCGGTTCGATCCCCGGCCTGCCCCGGCCCCGGGCCGGCCCCCGGTAGCGGTCCCCGAGGGGCTCCAGTTGCTGCCGCCTCCGGACGCCGCCGCGATGCTCACCAAGGCCGGGATTCCCGCCGCGGCCGCGCCCCTGGCGTTGGAGCCCGAGCAGGCCGTGGAACTGGCCCGGGGCTTCGGCTACCCTGTGGCCATGAAAATCGCCTCTCCCCAACTGGCCCACAAAACCGACATGGGCGGCGTCTACCTGGGACTGGAAAATGACGAGGAGGTGCGCCAGGCCTACCAGGAGATCATCGAGGCCACCCGGCTCTATGAATCCTGGGTCACCGTCCACGGCGTCAGCGTCTCTCCCATGGCCAAACCCGGCGGCCTGGAAGTCATCCTGGGCGTCATCACCGACCCCCAGTACGGCCCCACCCTGATGTTCGGCCTGGGCGGCGTCAACACCGAGATCTACAAAGACGTGGCCTTCTGCATCCTGCCGGCGGAAGACGCCGAATTAGAAGACCTGATGACCAGAATCAAGGGATACCGCCTGCTCACCGGCTACCGGGGCCAACCCCCCCGGGACACCAAGGCCCTGCTATCCGCCATGAAGGCCCTGGCCATCTTCGCCGGCAAACACCCGGAACTGGACCAGATCGAACTCAACCCGCTCCTCCTCTACGAGAAGGGCCTCTTCGCAGTGGACGTGCGGATTTTTGCACGGGGATAGGAAAAATTTGGGGGGAAGTAGGGTGCGTCTCACGCACCATCATGCGCAACGGAGCTGCGCGAACAATTGCCGTTCCCAAGCTGGAGCTTGGGAACGAGATTGGGATGCCAAGCTCAAAAAATATAGGGTGCACCCTGCGCACCATTTATCAAATCCGGTGGCATCGGTGTCCCGCCTGTGCATTATCGATGGTGGGCAATGCCCATTTATCTCTGGGAGGAACGGTCAATGCATCTCGTGGTATTGATTTTAAGTCTGTTTTTTGGCTTAATCGCATGTTCCTCAACTCCACCATCCGCAGTGCACAAATTTGAAATGGGCCAGCCTATAGACTCCACCAAAGTCAATCAGATAATTGAAGGGAGGACTACCGAAACTGAAGCAGTTGCCCTTTTAGGAGCACCTCAAACCATTCAAGAAAGGCCGGATGGATCTAAGATTCTTGTCTTTAGCCACTACCAAACCCGAATGGCTGGCCCTTCTTTCAGTAGTACCCAGGGCGCCGTCTCTAACGAGATGCTCTTCTTAGGTATTCGAAACGGCCTTGTGATGAAGAAATGGCAAAGGACCTCACAACAACCCATGAAATCTTTCACTGGATGGACAAATACACCTCCGAACCAATAAGGAAGAAATATAGGCGGGCAATATTTGCCTAACCAAATCCCAGTGGCACAGACTTTCAGCCTGTGCTAATCTATGATTATCTAAATCGCTTACGAGGGCAACCTTATGAAGCCCATTAAAGTCATCGTGGAAAAACACCCGGATGGTTACATCGCTTACCCCTTGGGATTAAAAGGGGTGGTGGTTGGTCAGGGTGATACCTATGAGGAAGCTATGGCAGATATCAGGTCAGCCATCAGCTTTCATATTGAAACCTTTGGACCCGAGGTGCTGGAGATTGATCCCCCAATCCTGGAGGCTTTTGTCGCCGAAACCGCAATTGAAATCTCACGATGAAGTTTCCGATTGATGCCCCCAAAACGAGGGTAATTAGGGCACTGGAACTTTTAGGCTTTAAACTTGTGCGAGAAAGAGAGCATATCGCCCTGGTCCGATTAAATCATGACGGCAGTAAAACCCCGCTGACTATGCCGAATCATCCCTACATCAAAGCTTCCACTTTGAGAACTATCTGCACCCAGGCAGGAATTTCCCGAGAGGATTTCCTGGCCGCCTATGAAAAAAGCTAAATGCCTACCTTAGAATTCTTCCGCCTCCAGACCCGCGCCGAAGTCCTGGCCCATTATGACCGGTTTGCCCCGGTGGGGGTGGAGGAACTGGATTTGGCCGCGGCCGGCGGCCGGGTCCTGGCCGTGCCCATCAGTGCGCCGGAGGATGTGCCGGGGTTTTTGCGCGCCACCATGGACGGCTACGCGGTCCGGGCCCAAGATACTTTCGGGGCCAGTGTCGGGGCGCCCCAGTACCTGGAAATCAAGGGCGAGGTGCCCATGGGGGTAGCCCCCACCCGGGGCGTGGGTGGGGGTGAGACCCTGCGGGTGGCCACCGGCGCCATGTTGCCCCCGGGCGCCGACGCGGTGGTGATGATCGAATACACCGCCGAGCACCCGGACGGCACCCTGGAGGTGCGCCGGGCCGTGGCCCCGGGCGAAAATGTGCTCCAGCCCGGGGAGGACGTGGCCCGGGGCGAGATGCTCTTCCCGGCCGGACGGCTGCTGCGGCCCCAGGAGATCGGCCTCCTGGCGGCCTTGGGCCTGGGACGGCTGGCGGCCTATAAAAAACCCCGGGTGGCGATTATTTCCTCCGGGGATGAGATTGTCCCCCTCTACGAAAAACCCCGGCCGGGCCAGGTAAGGGATTCCAACGCCTACCTGGCCGCGGCCCAGGTGGCGGCGTGGGGCGGCCTGCCCCTGATGCACGGCATTATTCCCGATGATTTTGACGCCTTACGAAACACCCTGGCCGCGGCCTTGGAGGCGGCGGACCTGATCCTGATCTCCGGCGGCAGCTCCGTGGGCGTCCGGGACTTGACTCTGACCGCCATCCAGGACCTGCCCGGCTCCGAGATTTTGGTGCACGGGGTGGCGCTCCGGCCCGGCAAACCCACCATTCTGGCGGCCCTGGGGCAAACGCGCCTTAAGCCCCTCATGGGGCTGCCGGGGCATCCGGCCTCCGCCGCGGTGGTCATGGAGGTGCTGGGCCGGCCGCTGTTACTGCGCCTGGCGGGCGCAAGCCACCAGTCTGCCTGGGGGCGCCGCGTGGCCGCGGTGCTGTCCCGCAACCTGGCCGGGGCCTCGGGCCGGGAAGATTTCGTCAGGGTACGCCTGCGCCGGGAAGAAGCGACTCTGTGGGCCGACCCGGTCCTGGGGCCTTCGGGGCTGCTGTCCCCCCTGGTCAAAAGCGACGGCCTGGTGATGATCCCCCTGGGAGTGGAAGGACTGTTTAAAGAGGAAACTGTGACGGTGCAGTTGTTCGGCGGGTCTTGATGGCGGCTGTGGTGCAGATTAGTCCTGGGGGAAGGCTGCGCCCCCTAAGAAATGGTCTCCACGTCGCCGAACTGGATAATTCTCTGATCCGCGGTCAGTAACGGCATCCCCAAAACCAGGGAAGTGGCCACAATGATCTGGTCGGCGAGGTCCCGGTGAAATCCCTTCAGGTTGGTGCTTTCTACGGCGATTTCCGGGGTTAATTCGGCGATGCGGATATGATTTTCGTTCAAGGACCGGCGCATCCAACTCAAGGTGGAGATGGTGAAGCCGAGGCGCCGCAGCTCCACCAACTTGGCCAGTTCCCAGCAGGAGATGGCTGAAATCCAGCGGACCCCGCCGTTTAAGGACCGTTGAGCCGGGGCGGAAAGGGAGTGCAAATCGCCGATGCTCAGCCAAATCCAGACGTGGGTGTCCAGGAGAACCGGCTTCATCGCAGAGCTTCCCAGTCCTCTTGGGCCACCGGCGAAATAATATCTCCCATGAACGCCACCGTATCTTTCAGGGGCGCCGGCTCCGCTTCCGCCTCATAGGGGATCAACTCGGCGATGGGCTTACCGCGCTTGGTAATGATGACTCCCTGCTTCGTCTTTGCCACCTCTTCCACCACCGCCAGGCAGATGGCTTTGAATTTCGATACCGATAATGTGTCCATGGGGCTTATCCCTATAAATGATTATAGTCAATTGACTATGGTCATTATATATTTTTGTGCATCATAGTCAACCTTACCTCATAAAAAAAGCCCGATCCTTTCGGACCGGGCTTTTTAAGGTGGCGGGCGGGACGCCCGCCCTACGGGTCGCAAATTGTGACGGGCGGGGGCGCCCGCCCTACCATTTGATTATATATCCTTAATCCGCCTCCACCTTGGGGCGGGGCAGGAGGCCGGCGGCCTCGACGATCTCTGGAACGTGGTCTTCCCATTCGATGGCCATGAGGTGGATGCCGGCGATGCCCTTCATGGCCAGGCACTCGTGGATCTGTTCCACCGCAATCTTGATGCCTTCCGCGGCCACCTTATCCTTGGGCACACCCTTGAGGCGGGCGATGTAGGAATCGGGGACGTCCAAGCCGGGGACGAATTTTTTCATATAGTTGGCCATACCGACGGATTTCAGCGGCGTAATCCCGGCCATGATGTAGCACTTCTCCGTCAGGCCCATGTCGTTGGCCATGTCCATAAACGACTTGAAGCGCTCCATGTTGTAGATGCACTGGGTCTGGATGAACTGGACCCCGGCGTTGATCTTCTTGCCCATGCGCACTACCCGGAACTCCTGGGGATCGGCAAAGGGGTTGGCCGCGGCGCCGATGAACATCCGGGGCCGGCCCTGGAGTTCGGTACCGCTGATCATTTTGCCCTCATCCCGCATGTTCTTTAGGGTGTGGGCCAGCATGATGGAGTCCAGGTCATGGACGTTCTTGGCCTGGGGATGGTCGCCGAAGGACTGGTGATCGCCGGTGAGGCACAGCAGGTTTTTGATGCCCAGGGCGGCGGCGCCCAGGATGTTGCTTTGGAGGGCGATGCGGTTCATGTCCCTGGTGACCATCTGCATCACCGGCTCGAGGTCCATATCCAGGAGAATCCTGGCGGCGGCCATGGAGCAGAAGCGCACCACTGCGGTCTGATTGTCGGTGAGGTTGACCGCGTCAACGTAACCTTTCAAAAAATTTGCCTTGTGCCGGAAATGTTCGACGTCGCAGCCCCGGGGCGGTCCGCATTCACCGGTTAGGGCCTTTTGGCCGCTCCTGAAGATTTTTTCCAGTTTGCTCCCCGCGGAGTATTCGGCGGTCATTGTTTCAATTCCTCCCGTATCGTGGTGCGTAACCCGCCGTCGCGGCTGGTAGACCAATTTTTATAGAGCTGCACCTCGGTGAGCTTGTGCAACTCCCCGAGATTTTTCATGCGGTCATAAATGAGTTGCCAGATGCAGGGGATGGACCCTTTGCCCACTTCACAGATACCTTGGGAAGAGCCGCCGCAGGGGCCGTTCAGGAGTTGCTTGGCGCAGCGGGTGATGGGGCACAAGCCGCCAAAATTCCCGATGATGCAGTTGCCGCAGGCCTGGCAAAACTCCTTCCAGACGCCGTGCTCCGTGGCCCCGCCGATGCTGGTGGTGTTGAGCCCCGGGAAGACCCGGAGATTAGGATAACGGGCAACGACATACTGGGGCCCCACACTGCAGGCGATGGAGACCACGGCATCGACACCGTCCACCAAATCATCCAGGGGTTCGATGTATTCGGGGTCGCACTGCCGTTCGCAGGTATATTCGGTTACTTCCAGTTCGTTGCCGGCGGCCTTGCGGGCGATCCGGAGTTCCGAGGCCAGGATAGCCACCTCTTTCTCTCCGCCCGCGCAACAAACGGTCACGCAGCCTTTGCAGCCGGCCACCACGATTTTTTTGAAATCCTTGACCATATCCAGGATTTCCGCCAGGGGTTTTGATTCTGCTATGACCACCGCGTTCCTCCTCTTCCATTGATCCAGAGCAAAAAAATTCCTGCTTTCCCCGCACTTTTCTCTCAAAGCGAGGTCCCCGGGACTCTGATTTCCCTATGGGGCCTGGGGGTACGGTAATTTCTGCAGGGCCCGTTTTAGAACATATGCCCGGAAAGCCGCACTGGCAAGACTTGTACAACTATTCACGTAATTCTATGGCGAAACCAGGGGCGTTGTCAAACATAAAAACCGGAAGATTTTTGACCTAAGAGGTTTTTGACGCTAAAAATTGATTGACAAATGCACTTGAGGTCTATTAAATGGGAGACTATGTGAAAAAAAGTATGAGCTCTGACTGGACCCGATTCCGGGACCTTAAGGTCGGGCCTGATTTACCGTCACCGGGGCCACCCGGTGATGCTCATTAACTAGTCAAAAATTACCATAAACTTAAGGAGGCAGTTTTTATGGCGAAGTATGATCCCGTAAAACAGAAAGATTGGCAGATCGCCGAGATCGCCGAAGCGGAGATGATTTCATTTGATGCGATGTGCGATAAGCTGCAAATCCCCAAAGATGAGCGCATCCCTCATGGCCAGAAAATCGGCCGCGTTGACTACATGAAGTGCCTGAACCGCCTGCGGAGCAAACCCGACGGCAAGTACATCGAAGTCACCGCCATCACCCCCACTCCCCTGGGCGAAGGCAAATCCACTACCTCCATGGGCCTCATCGAGGGCCTGGGCAAACGGGGCGTGAATGTGGGCGGCTGCATCCGCCAGCCTTCCGGCGGCCCCACCATGAACGTTAAGGGCACCGCGGCGGGCGGCGGCATTTCGCTGCTGATCCCCATGACCGAGTTCTCCCTGGGCCTCACCGGCGACATCAACAACATCATGAACGCCCACAACCTGGCCATGGTGGCCGCCACGGCTCGGCTGCAGCACGAGTTCAACTATGACGACGCCCAGCTGGCCAAACGGAACCTGAAACGCCTGAACATCGATCCCAAGAACTTCGAGATGGGCTGGATCATGGACTACTGCGGCCAGGCCCTGCGCCACATCATCATCGGCATGGGCGGCAAGATGGACGGCTTCATGATGAAGTCCTCCTTCGGCATTGCGGTGTCTTCGGAAGTTATGGCCATCCTGTCCGTATTTACTTCTCTGGAAGACCTGCGCACCCGGCTGAACAACATGGTGGTGGCCTATGACAAGAAGGGCAACCCGGTAACCACCGGCGACCTGGAAGTCGGCAATGCCATGACCGCCTGGATGCTGCCCTCCATCAACCCCACCCTGATGCAGACCGTGGAAGGCCAGCCCTGCTTCGTGCACGCCGGCCCCTTCGCCAACATCGCCGTGGGACAAAGCTCCATCGTCGCCGACCAGATCGGTCTGAAGCTGTTTGATTACCATATCACCGAGTCCGGCTTCGGCGCCGACATCGGCTTTGAGAAGTTCTGGAACGTCAAATGCCGCTTCAGCGGCCTCATTCCCAACGTGTCGGTTCTCACCGCCACCGTCCGGGGCCTCAAGCACCACGGGGTCAAAGCCGGCGCCCTGCCGTGTCCTCCGGGCAAACCGGTCCCCAAGGAATACTTCTCGGCCGGAAAAGAGACCATGAAATGGCTGGAAGAGGGTGTGGAGAATGCGGTTCACCATGTCCGCTCCATCAAAAAAGCCGGCATCAACCCGGTGGTCTGCATCAACTCCTTCCATTTCGATTCCGACGAAGAGCATGCAGTGATTCGCCGGGCCTGCGAAGCGGAAGGCGCCCGGGTAGCCGTGTCCAAGCACTGGCAGTATGGCGGCGAAGGCGCCCTGGAATTTGCCGATGCGGTCATCGAGGCCTGCAAAGACAAGCCGCAATTCAAGTTCCTGTATCCCAACGAGATGCCGCTGCGCCAGCGCGTCGAAACCATTGCCAAGGAAGTGTACGGCGCCGACGGCGTTGACTTCGCTCCCGAGGCCGTGGCCAAGGCCAAACGCTTTGAGGCAGATCCCAAGTACAACGAATACGCTACCATGATGGTGAAGACGCACTTGAGCCTCACCGCCGATCCCACCAAGAAAGGCACCCCCAAAGGCTGGCGGCTGCCCGTCCGTGACTTCCTGGTTTACGGCGGCGCCAAGTTCATCTGCCCGGTCTGCGGCGCCATTTCGCTGATGCCCGGCACCGGTTCCGACCCGGCCTTCCGCCGCGTCGACGTGGATGTCAAGTCCGGCAAAGTGACCGGCCTGTTCTAAGTAAAGCGTAGGGTGCGCACCGCGCACCAGACATAACGAACCAACCGGCTTCCCCGGGTCAACGCCTGGGGAAGCCGGTTTTTTTTAGAGAAAATCTATGAGTACCCCACCCTCAAGTCCGTCGATAAACTGGTGCTTCCAGGGTTTGACAGAGTTACAGAATGTAGTTACAATATTTTATGCTGGTGGAATGGGATGAAGGAAAAAGCCGGACCAATCTCCAGAAGCATGGTCTCTCTTTTGACGACGCTGGGCAAGTTTTGGCCGGAGACACCATCACCATCCCCGATGAGCGCTATGATTATGGGGAAGATTGCTTCATTACCTTGGGAAGATTGTCGGGCCGGGTAGTGGTTGTGGTGCATGTCGCCAGAGGTGAGTACACCCGAATAATTTCTATGAGGAAAGCCAATGCGAGGGAGCAAGAAATCTATCAAAAGCGACTTAGCCAAGCTTGATTCCCTGAAAGATGCGGATATCGACTATTCCGAGATTCCTGATCTGAGCACTTTAGGGGAAGAGTTCTGGTCCAAAGCGGTGGTCAAGCGGGCGGAGCCCAAGGCGCAGGTTACTATCCGGGTAGATCGGGAGGTGCTGGATTGGTTCAAGGCTCAAGGCAAGGGCTATCAAAGCCGGATGAACGCAGTACTGCGGGCCTATAAGGAAGCGAAGATCCGGCCGTAGGGTGCATCTCACGCACCAGTAATGGCGCCTGAGACGCACACCCAACTGTTACATGCAGACCTTGACATACCCTGGGAAAACCGGCAAAAATATGTCATGGTTAGGTAGTCATCGGGACGTCCTGGAAATAACCGCGTCATGGGCGCCCGACCATACCCTCAAGGAGTTGCTATGGCCGGCTATACTTTGGTCTATTGGCAGGATGGCGAGTGGCTCGTGGGCCGCTTGCGAGAACGTCCGGATGTTTTTTCCCAGGGCAGATCCTTGCAGGACCTGGAAGAAAATATCAAGGAAGCCCTGGCTCTCATGGAAGCCACCGACTTTCAGGCCCTGCGCCGAACTACCGGGTAAAGGAACTATTGGTTGAAACGGTTTGACCTGGTGCGACTCCTGCATGGTCATGGATGCCGAATCATCCGACCCGGCGCTCCCCACGACATTTTCCTCAATCCCCGCAATCAGCGGCGTGCGCCCATTCACAGGCACCGGGAGATTCCCGATAGCCTGGTAAAGGTTATTCTCAAACAACTGGACCTGGAAAACCCTTAATCACCGCTACCCTGCGTGGTTCCCGGGGCAACCGGCTAAGGGCCGGTTCACCCCCACAGGCTGAAAGCCTGTGCCACCGAGTTAACGAACTTGGCCAGGCCGAAGTTCCGCTTATCCACCTCGCCCAAAACCCAAAACCGAAAACAGAAAACCTGCATTTGTGATATTTATCACTTGCGTCTTTCCCTCCGGTCGTGGTAAAAACTAACCGATGTAAAAGTAACCAAGGAAGGTTCAGGATGGAGTCGCCGGGGCAAGATGGCACCGCACAGACCCGGTTGGTTGATAATTTCGCATACCCAAAATGAAAGAAATAACGGCAAAAAGGACTGGATCATGAGGATTAATACGCTGGACGACTTACAGGCGGTCAAAGCGGAGGGGGTAAAGCTCACTTACCCCGAGAAAATTAAAATCATGGTAGGGATGGCCACCTGCGGCATTTCCGCGGGCGGCGATAAAGTTTACCCGGCCCTGGCCAAGAAAATTGCCGAACTCGGGCTGGACGTGGCGCTGGAAATGACCGGCTGCATCGGTTTTTGCCAGCGGGAACCCCTGGTTGATGTGGTCTATCCCAACCGGGTGCGCCTAACTTATCAAGCCATGAATGTGGAGAAGGCGGAGGCCCTGGTGGAGGCCATCAAGGCCGACCAGATCTATCCGGAGAACCTCTTGTGCCGGATTGATCAGGAGGAGTTGCTCATTGATGGGAAGCTTAAGGTTTATGCCAACCCCCAGCCGGTGAAATTGTCGGTGGAGGTCCCCAGATACGATGAAGTGCCGTTTTTCAAAAAACAGGTAAAGATTGCGCTCCGGAATTGCGGCTACATCAATCCGGAACGCATCGAAGAATCTATCGGCCGGGGCGGCTATCAGGCCTTATATAAGGTCTTGAAGGAAATGACCCCCAAAGAGGTGATTGCCCTGGTCAAGGATTCGGGGCTGCGGGGCCGGGGCGGCGGCGGCTTCCCCACCGGCCTCAAGTGGGAATTCTGCCATAATAACGCCTCCGACATGAAATACGTCATCTGTAACGCCGACGAAGGTGACCCGGGGGCCTTTATGGACCGGGGCATCCTGGAAGGCGATCCCCACGCGGTTGTGGAGGGGATGGCCATCGGCGCGTATGCCGTGGGCGCCAAAGAAGGTTATGTTTACTGCCGGGCCGAATATCCCCTGGCGCTGAAACGGCTGGAGAAGGCGATTGAGCAAGCCGAAAGCCGCGGGCTTTTAGGAGATAATATTTTCGGCACGGATTTTTCCTTCCGGCTCAAAATCCGGGAGGGCGCCGGCGCCTTCGTGTGCGGCGAAGAAACCGCCCTGATCGCCTCCATTGAAGGCAAGGTGGGAGAACCCCGCCAGCGTCCCCCCTTCCCGGCCCAAGCCGGCCTCTGGGGGAAGCCCACCATCATCAACAACGTCAAGACCTGGTCGCATGTGGCCCCCATTCTCGCCCGGGGAGCCAAGTGGTATAAATCCTTCGGGACCGAAAAAAGTCCGGGCACCACGGTTTTTGCCCTGGTGGGCAAGGTAGTTGACGCCGGACTGGTGGAAATCCCTCTGGGCACCACCCTGCGGGAAATGATTTTTGACATCGGCGGGGGCATTGCGGGCAAAAAGAATTTTAAGGCGGTCCAGACCGGGGGGCCTTCCGGCGGGTGCATCCCGGCCCAATTCCTGGATACGCCGGTGGAGTATGAATCCCTGGCAGCTTTGGGGTCCATCATGGGTTCCGGCGGCATGATCGTCATGGATGAGCGGGATTGCATGGTGAACGTGGCCAAATACTTTTTGGACTTCACCATGGAAGAGTCTTGCGGCAAATGCACCCCTTGCCGGGAAGGGACCGTGCGCCTCCTGGAAATGCTGGAGGGTATCACCAAGGGGGTAGGCACCCTGGAAGACATCGACTTTTTAATCGAGATGTCGGAAACCATCAAAGAGGCCTCTTTGTGCGGGCTGGGGCAGACCGCCCCCAATCCGGTGCTGACCACCATCAAATACTTTCGGGATGAATACGAGGCCCACATTACCCAGAAGAAATGTCCCGCCAAGGTTTGTAAGGAATTGATCACCTTCCGGGTGGACGACGAGAAATGCAACGGCTGTGGGCGCTGCCGTCTGGTGTGTCCGGTGGAAGCCGTTCAAGGAGCTAAAAAAGAGCTGCACAAAATTCTCCAAGAAAAATGCATCAAATGCGGTACTTGTTTCGACCGTTGTAAGTTTGATGCCATAATTGTCGAATAAACGAGGCGCACGATGGTAAAACTGACGATCAACGACAAATTGGTTGAAGTTCCTGAGGGCACCACAATCCTGCAAGCCGCCCGCCAGGAAGGCATAAAAATCCCCACCCTCTGTTATTACGAGGCGGTCAAGCCCTATGGCGGCTGTCGCCTTTGCGTGGTTGAAGTCACTGCTGGCCCTCGCACCAGCCTGACCGCCTCCTGTTCTTATCCCGTGGCCGAAGGGATTAAGGTGCAAACCGATACCCCCAAGGTGCTTAGGGCTAGGCGGTTGGTCATCGATCTTTTATGGTCCCGGAGCCCGGACCTGCCCATTCTCAAGTCCATCGCCCTGGATTTAGGGCTAACAGCACCCACCTTCCCGGTGGGGGATAGCGAATGTATCCTCTGCGATCTCTGCACCCGGGTGTGCAATGAACTGGAGGGGTTGGGCGTCATCGGCATGCAGGGCCGGGGGTCCAAGCGTGAGGTTTTAACCCCCTTTGGGGAGCTGGCGGACGTCTGCCAGGAATGCGGGGCTTGCGGGTTTGTCTGCCCCACGGCCTGGATTCACGAAGTGGCCAAGATTCAAGCGCCCTGCACCTTGACCTGCCCGGCCGGGATCAATGTCCAGGGCTATGTGCAGTTGGTCAACCAGGGCAAGGATAAGGAAGCGGTCAAGCTCATTATGGAGCGGCTGCCGCTGCCCGGGACCTTGGGGCGCATCTGTCCCCATCCCTGTGAAGAAGAGTGCCGGCGCCAGAGCGTGGATGAGCCCGTGGCCATCTGTAACCTCAAGCGCTTTGCCGCCGACCAGGTGGATTTGAAAGAGTTGGGGCTGGAAAAGGCGGCGCCTCGCCCGGAGAAGGTGGCCATCGTCGGCGGTGGCCCCGCGGGTCTGTCATGCGCCTACCACCTGGCCCGGGCGGGTTACAAACCCACCATCTTCGAAGCCTTGCCGGTGCTGGGGGGCATGCTGAAGGTGGGCATCCCCGACTATCGCCTCCCCCATAAAGTTTTACAGCAAGAGATCGACAACATCCTGAGCTTGGGCGTGGAAGTGAAGTACAACACCGCCATGGGCCGGGATTTCACCCTGCAAAGCCTCAAAGAAGACGGCTTTCAGGCCGTGTTCCTGGGGATAGGCTGCCACGTGGGCATGAAGCTGGGGATCCCCGGCGAGGAAGCCGACGGAGTTATGCAGGGTGTCGATTTCCTCCGGAAGCACACCCTGAAAGAGCCCTTTACTCTGGGCAAACACGTGGCGGTTATTGGCGGCGGCAACGTGGCCATCGACGTGGCCTGTACGTCTTTGCGGCTAGGCTCCAAAGTCACCATCGTCTATCGGCGGTCCCGGGAGGAGATGCCGGCCTTTGAGCACGAGGTTGAGCAGGCCATGTGCGAAGGCGTAGAACCCCTCTACCTGACGGCCCCGGTGTCCGTGAAGACCGGTGCCGACGGCAAGGTTACGGGTTTGGAATGCCAGAAGATGGCGTTGGGCGAACCCGATAAATCGGGCCGCCGCCGTCCGGTCCCGGTGGAGGGCTCCAATTTTATCCTCGATGTGGACATGATCATCCCCGCCATCGGCCAGCGGGCGAACACCTCGATTTTTGAAGGCACCGGCCTCGAGATCACCAAGTGGAGCACCATTGAAGTGGACGAAACCACTTTTGAGACCAACCTTCCCGGGGTCTTCGCGGCCGGCGACGTGCAAACCGGACCGTGGATTGCCGTGGGCGCCATCGGCGACGGCGAAAAGGCGGCGGTCTCCATCGATCGCTTCCTCCGGAGACTCGACCAGAAAGAAGGCCGCATCAAAAAGCGGAAACGCCACCATCGTCCCAAGGCCTTCCCGGTGGGCGGGGTGGTCCACCCCCGGGCGGAGATGCCTACGTTGCCCCCGGAATACACCTGCTCCTGTTTTGACGAAATCGCCACGGGTTTTACCCAAGAATCGGCCCGGGCGGAAGCCACCCGTTGTTTGAATTGCTATTCGGATTGCCTGGAGAAACTGGGCGCTCCCGGAACCTCCGCGGTCTATAAGGCCCCGTCGGAGGTGGTGGTAAAGAAGTTGAAGGAACGCAGCGCTTATGACAATCCCGCTGATGAAGCGACCGTGAGCGCCATTTTAAATAAATACCGGGATGAGCGGGGCAATATGCTGCCCGTTCTGCTGGGGATCAACCGCACCTTCAACTATCTGCCCCGGTCGGCCTTGGAGCATGTGGCGGACGAACTGCACCTGCCCATGGCGGATATCCTGCGGGTGGCCACCTTCTACAATGCCTTCAGCCTGGTGCCCCGGGGCAAATACATCGTCAGTGTCTGCCTGGGTACCGGCTGCTTTGTCAAAGGCTCTCCCCGGCTCTTGGAGCGTTTGGAAAGAGAGTTGAAGATTAAATCCGGCGGCACCACCGAGGACATGCTGTTCTCCCTGGAACCGGTGCGGTGCATCGGCTGCTGCGCCCTGGCCCCGGCCGTCCGCATCAACGAGGACACCTTCGGCCGCCTGAACCCGGATAATATCCCCAAGATCCTGAAGGGATATACCGAGTAAGCTGCCGGTTTGGGACGGGGGCCAGCACGAGAGTCCTTGCCCCCTTACAAAAAACCCCAAACCCCAATAAGTAGGGGCGACCCGTTGGGTCGCCCTTTTTTATTCTCGTTCCCAAGCTCCTGCTTGGGAATGGATGCTTTTGGCCCAAGCTCTGCGTGGGCACCATATCATAAGTTGGGAAACGCATTGTTCACATAGGCTCTGCAAAGCAGGGCTTTGCCCCAAATGGGTTCCCAAGCTGGAGCTTGGGAACCGGGGATGACCTCATTTCATCTTTCCCCCCTTTTCTCAAGGGGGGCAGGGGGGATTAACTAACCGCCTGATAATCCCGCTAAATCCCCCTCTAGGAAAGGGGAACTTTACGGCCGCTTCCCCGGTGTCCTCCCCTTGCCGTGAACGTGGCTTTATGCCTGCTTATCCCCCTCCGGCTCTTTGCCCCCTTGGGTTTCCTCCTGCAAATAATCGGGCAATATGGTTTTCTCATCCAGGATGGCCTCCGCCAGTTGCTCCCGGGTGAGGCCGGTTGCATCGCCATCGCTCAGGTCCGCCCCCTCCAAGTGGGCCTTCCCTAAAATTGCTCTCTCCAAATGGGCTTCCGCGAGGATAGCCCTCTCGAAGTGGGCGTCTCTAAGGTCGGCGCCCTCCAGGTGGGCTTCCATTAAGACCGCGCACTCCAGATGGGCGTCTCTAAGGTCGGCTCCCTCTATGTGGGCATGTAAGAGGAATGCCTCCTCCAGGTGGGCACTTATTAGGTTGGCCCCCTCTAGGCGGGCGGCCGCGAGTTGGGCCTCCTTCAGTTGTGCGTACATTAGGAAGGCCCCCTCAAGGTTGGCTCCACTGAGGATGGCCCTCTCAAGGTGGGCTTCTTCGAAGTCGGCCCCTTCAAGGTGTGCATCTTCGAGATCGGCCCCCCGCAAGTCCGTTCGGCGCAAATCCAAAGGTCCGTAGCGGTACTTGCGGCGGCCCAGGACGGTCAGTACCGCCTGGATATCCGTGGCGGGCTTGGGGCGAGCCGCCGGCACCGGGGTGGTCGATGTTTCCGGGGAGGCGGGTTCCTCCCCAATGACCCCTTCCGGCGCCTCAGAGGGAGGTTCCCGCCAGGGCGCATTCTCACGCACGTAGGCGGTGAGGGTTTCAATGATGGTCCAATAGTCTTTATCCGAATCATTAGCAATGCGCTCCAGGGCGTAGATGCCCCCCAGGCGGATTTCCATCTTATCGCTGCCCAACTGCTCGATGGCCCGGGTGAAGCGCTCGGTAATTTGCCCTTCCTGGGCCACCAGCACCTGCCGCTCCAGCGCCCGGATGCGGCGGTGGGCCATGTAGATGCCGATGATGGCCAGGATACCGGCCAGGATATAGGCCAGGGTCTTCCTGGCCTCGTTTTCGA
>Ga0351888_1042_pt1 | contig 54412 bp, 55 predicted proteins | sample TotcelFGM3001M13_FD_206770 | JGI IMG/M metagenome (GOLD analysis project Ga0351888, IMG submission 206770) | Enriched cells from coal bed in the Powder River Basin, Montana, United States - Total cells FGM rep3 HSBNCT.FGM.300.1.M13 ... | reverse complement strand
CATGGGCAGATTGCCCACATACAATTTGATCGACACAAGCTTCTCCTTAAACGGCGACACAATTCCCCTGTCCCGACGGTGTCGCCCGACCCGATCTGGAGGAGATTTCGGTTATTCCTCAATGGTTGCTTCTTCCGGCGCCTTGGGTTCTTCTGGGATTTCTTCTGCTGTAGCCCGACTCTGGCGCTTTTTCAACTTCTCATCGCTTTTCTGCTTCCGGGCGATTTCCTTGGCTCGTTTCTCCCAGCCATATCGGTTGCGGGCCACGGGGCTCACCTCCTTGGGGTCAAGATGGTGTAACTCCGGGGCCTTACGACCACCGGAGTTACCAGCCTCAAGTGGTTAGCGATTATAGCTTGGTGACGTTTTGCGCCTGGGGTCCTTTTTGACCTTGAACCACCTCAAACTCGACCTCCTGGTCTTCCGCCAGGGTCCGAAAGCCATCGCTCTGGATGGCGCTGTGATGCACAAAGACATCGGGGCCGTTTTCTCGGGAGATAAAACCGAATCCCTTGGAATCATTGAACCATTTAACTCTTCCTCTTTCCTTCATGAATGAGGAACCTCCTAAATTTTGTAACACTTATCCCGCCCCAGGAGCAGGGTTGCGAGAGCAGCCAGGCAAAAAAAAAGGGAGGGTGGTTAGCATACCCTTCCGATCTATGGCCAGGGCCCGCCGCCCTGCCTTCAGTCTGACATGCTATCTACAGGAAAAAATTTAACGCAAGAACCGGGTAATGTCAAGTAAAATAAAGGGGAAAGTCCGGCTGACACCCGCCCGGACAGGCGCCTGGCCGAGGCCGCGGCCCCGGAGAATGCCGGTCTAATTTAAGGAAACAATAGGGATACATGCCGCCGTCCGGAGCGACTCGGACGGTCGGTTCGGTCGGGAAATGGCCGGAGCTGTCCCGGCCGCCGGTCAATGGGTCCGGGCCAGCAGTTCTTCAGTGATAGCCCAGAAGTAGGTCTTTTCAAGGGAAGAGGGAAAGGTCTTCAGGTTTTCCTGGGCCTTAAGGGTGTAGTCCCGGGCGACGGCGCGGGCATAATCCAGGGACCCGGTCTTATCGATGAGGCTCCGGAGTTCCGGGGCCAGCTCCGGGGTCAGATCATGGGCGATGGCGGCCAGGCGCTCCCGGTCCGCAGGCGAGGCCTGGGCCAGGGCGTGAATCAGGGGCAGCGTGATCCGGCCTTCCCGCAGGTCGGCGCAGACCTCCTTGCCCAACTCTCGCTCGTCGCCGGTGTAATCCAGGATATCGTCCACCACCTGGAAGGTAATACCCAGGTTCAACCCCATCTGGCTCAGGGCCTCTTCCTTTTCGGCGGGGACCCCACTCAGGATGGCCCCGATCTGACAGGCGGCAGACATGAGGATGGCGGTCTTGCGGGTGATGACCTCGAAATATTCGGCTTCGGTGATCTTCAGGTTTCCGGCGTGCAGAAGTTGAAGGATCTCCCCTTCGGCCATCATGGTGGTGGCGTTGGACAGCACCTGCAGGATCTTCAGTTTATTGGTGGTCACCGCCAGGGACAGGGCCTTGGCCAGGAGAAAGTCTCCCACCAGAATCACCGCCTGGTTGCCCCAGATGGTGTTGGCGGTGGACGCCCCCCGGCGCACGCTGGCCGTGTCGATGACGTCGTCGTGCAGCAGGGTGGCGGCGTGGAGGTATTCAAAGATGGTGGAAAAACCGCACAGGTGATTGCCCTGGCAGCCGCACATCCGGGCGCTCAAAATGAACAGCAGGGGCCGGATGCGCTTGCCGCCGGAAAGCAGGATATGGCGCCCCACCTCGGCGATCAACGGCACGTGGGTCTGGAGATTGGCCGTCAGCGCGTCGTTGATGGCGACCACATCTTTTTCCAGGTCTTTGAGGATACTTTTGCCCCGGACAACCATGTGAATAAATTAACTTACTTCTCACCGGAAGTCAATGATCTATGGGAGCAATGAGCCGTGAGCAGTGAGCAGCAAGGGCGGGAAAGTGAAACACATCCCGCCGCTGAGCAATTAATCCGGTATTGATAACCATGAGAGGGCTTCAGATGATGGCGTTCGGCGTCTGGAGATGGAAGATGCGAAAGGCGGGAGGCGCTACGCTTTCCCGCCCGGTCATAGGGTCATTATGGGTCCTGGCCTTCAACCCTTTTCGCCCTTTCCCCCTTTTCCCTTTTCCCCCGCTTCCACAATTTCCCCCAGCAGATCGTAGGGCAGGGCCCGGGTGAGGCGCACCGGTTGAATCTCCCCCACCTGCCCGGTTCCGGCGGTAATATAAACCTGGCCGTCGATGTCCGGGGCCTGGCTGCCCATGCGACCCGTGAGCAGGTAGTCGCTCTCCGGGCTCACCCCTTCCACCAGGACCTCTTGTATGGTGCCCACCAGCGCTTTGAGCCGGGCCCTGACGATTTTGGCCTGGATGGCTTTTAAAAGGCGGGCCCGCCGGCGGGCCTCCCGCCGAGGCACCTTGGGTCCCCAGGCCGCGGCCTTCGTTCCGGCTTCCGGGGAGTAGAGAAAGACCCCCAGGTGGTCGAAGCCCACCTCGGTGATGAGGTCAGCCAGGGTCTGGAAGTGTGCCTCGGTCTCGCCGGGAAAACCCGCCATGACGGTGGTGCGGAGCGTCGCCCCGGGGAGGGCTTCCCGGATGCGCCGAACCGTGTCCAGAATATCCTGGCGGCCATAGCCCCGCCCCATGCGCCGCAGCACCTCGTCATGGGCGTGCTGGATGGGGATATCCAGGTAGGGGAGAATTCGGGGATTGGCGGCCATAACGGCCAGGAGTTCCGGGGTGATGCGGGCCGGGTGGCCGTAGAGCAGGCGAATCCACCGGAAGCCGTCGATGGCGGCCAACTCCCGGAGCAGCACCGCAATCCCAGGGCCGCCCGGCTTGTCCCGGCCATAAGCGGTGGTGTCCTGGGCCACCAATATGAGTTCTTTGACCCCGGCGGCGGCGAGATTTCCGGCCTCCTGCACCAGGGTGTCCAGGGGTCGGCTCCTAAGCTTGCCGCGGATTTGGGGAATGAGACAGAAGGTGCAGCCGTGGCCGCAGCCCTCGGCGATCTTCAAATAGGCCAGATGGCGGGGCGTGGCGGGGTAGCGGGCCTCGACGCCGGCATAGGCGTAGGGCGGGGCCTGGTGAACCAGCGGGGCGGCGCCTTCCGCCTGCGGCCGGGCCAGGAGTTCGGCCAGGGCGGGAAAATCGTTCACCCCGATGAACAGATCGACCTCCGGGAGGTCTTGGGTGAGCTCCGGGCCATAGCGCTGCACCAGGCAGCCGGCCACCACCAGGCGAACCCCCGGGCGGTCCGCCTTCAGGCGGGCCAGATCCAGGATGGTGTCCACCGCCTCCTTGCAGGCCGGTTCGATGAAACCGCAGGTATTGACCAAAAGAAGATCGGCGGCGGCAGGCTCCCCGGTGACCTCCCAACCGGCCCGGGTGAGGCCCCCCAGCATGATTTCCGTGTCCACCAGGTTCTTGGGGCAGCCTAGAGAGACGGCGTAGACCCGTTTTCCGTTTTCCGTTTTCCGTTTTTCGGTATTCAGAACGTATCCTGCACTGTAGGGGCGACCCGCTGGGTCGCCCTTGATCCGGTTCTCAAGTTGAACTTGGGAACCATTCCTCAATATGGGTTTTTAGCCTTTGGAGGGCGGCCTATGGCTGCACAGGCGAGACGCCTGTGCCACCCAGTGTAGGGCGGGCATTGCCCGCCATGTAGGGAGCGTCTTACACACCAAGATGGCGCGTATGACGCACCCTAATGATACGAAATTACCGTCCACGCGTCCATAGCCGCGAACATCACCAGCCAAAAGGCTAAGTGGACCACATACGAAAAACGCCGGCGCCTCGGGGTGGTGAGCACCCGGTTATCTATAGCAATGAGAAAATTATACATGACGGCGCACTCCAGGGCAAAGGGGGGGAAGCCCAGGAACCCCAGGAGCGGCATCTCGAAGACCTTCCAGAAGTTGAGCACCGGCAGGGTGTAGACCCACCGGCTGATGGCGAACCAATTCCAGGCTTCCCACCAGAGGCCGCAGATCAGGCCCGCAGCCAGGAGACCCAGATGCTCACGGCGCTCCCCGGCCATGAAGCGGGCGATGAGGGATTCTCCGCCCAAGAGGTCGCAGAAGGGGTCCAGCAGGAAGAACCAGGCCCCCCAGATCAGGGGAAAGGCGTAGCGCGGGAAGACCAGGGGCAGGACCAGCAAGGCGACGCCGACGAGCAGGGACAACGGTTGCCAGGCGCCCGGGTTGAAAGGCCGGGCCTTGAAGTTTTTAAAAGCCCCCAGGGCGTCGATGACCTGGGCGGTTAAGAGCACCCCGGGCAGCACCGTGCCGAAGGCCAGGGCGTAGCCGGCCCAGCGGACCCAGCCGCCTTGGACCACCGCCACATAACCCCAGTTTTTCAGGGCCAGGTTGTGGGCTTCAAAGATGAGCCAGACGGTCACGGACCAGCCAAACATTTGGAGAAACCGTCGGGGCTGGGTGAGGAGCCAGGACCGGCCCTGGAGGCGGCCCAGCAGGCCGTCCAGGCAGATGATATACGGATACCAGGCGAAGAAGTAGAGGTACTGGAGGATAGCTTCTTCCCCCTGCCAGATGCCCCAGAGGCCGACGGCCCAGCCGGCCAGGGCCAGAGCGATCTCCAGATTGGCCAGGTATCTGAGATTGTTCATGGTTTTTGACGCCTCATGTGTATATGATAACCACGCCGACAACAACTTAAAAGAGCCCGAGGCCGGGAAAATCAGGTACAGCCTGCTTTTTTTCTTGCCAAGTGCAAAAAATGGTGCTATACGGAAAAAATCCCAGGTTTATCGGTCCGCCTCGGGGGAGGTAAAGAAATCTATTTCCGGACCTGTACAACCGCAAACCCGGACTACTTGGTGAGAGGAGTCTCTATGATATCCTGGCTAGTGGGGGTAGTTGTCTGCACTGCGTTGTTGATGGGGTGTAACGGCGGTCAGAAAGGCAACCTGGTGAAGGCGGACCCGGTCCAGCCAGAAATGACCGCTCCCGTAACCGAAGACGGTCCCGATGATGCCAGCCTGGCCGAGGAGTTGAGCCCCAACCGCCTGGAAGAGCTTTACGCCAAGAGCGGCATTACCGGTCTGGACCCCGGCCTGGAAGAAGCCTTGAAAAATTGGGAACATCAGGTCAAATTTGATGTGCCCATTCAAATGAATAAGCAGGTCAGGGCCTACCTGGTCTATTTCTCCACCGAGCGCAAAGGGACTATCACCCGTTATCTCGCCCGTTCAACCCGTTATCTGCCCATGATTAAGGAAGTCTTCCAGGAGGCCGGCCTGCCGGAGGATTTGGCCTACCTGGCCATGATCGAGAGCGGCTTCAATAACCGGGCCTATTCCCCGGCCGCGGCCTGCGGCATGTGGCAATTCATCAAAGGCACCGGTCTGCGCTATGGATTGGCCATTGACAGCTACGTGGATGAGCGGCGGGACCCGGAAAAGGCCACCCGGGCGGCAGCCCAATACCTGTTGGACCTCTATAAGCAGTTCGGTTCCTGGTATCTGGCGGCGGCCTCGTATAACTGCGGCGAGGGCCGGGTGCAGCGGGAGCTCAACCAGAGCAATCACAAAAACTTCTGGGAACTCTCCGCCAATATGTGTCTGCCCACCGAAACCAAGAACTATGTGCCCCAGATGATTGCGGCCACCATCATCGCCAAAAACCCGGAAAAATTCGGGTTCAAACACGTGCCCTATTTGCCGCCGGTCAAATACGACAAGGTGCCGGTGACTGAGCCCACCTCCCTGGTCGCGGCATCGGTGGCGGTGAACGTTCCCGCCGATGAGGTAAAAGATCTCAACCCGGAATTGCTGCGGGGCGTCACTCCCCCGGATACGCCGTCGTATACGCTGAACCTGCCTCCCAGCAGCAAAGAAAAATTCTTGAAAAATATTACCATCGCCCGCATCGAACATCCGGCGGTGGCGTCCTCCCCGATCCGGACGGCCAGGAGTTCCAGACCGTCCTATTCTAATGGCGACAGCTCTTCCGAGCAGGCCAGGGTGGCGCCCAGGTCCAGGAGCAAGAGCCGGAGCGTTGCCAAGGCCTCCCCGAAGGCGAGCCGGACCTATGCCAAAAAGGAGAAACCGGCCCCAAGCGCCCCGGTTAAGGCCGCGGCTGCCCCCGTGGTGCGGGCTTCTCTGTTCGGAACGCCGTCATTGGCCACCAAATCCAGCGACCCCAAGAAAACCAAGGTCGCCCTCATAGGCGCCCACAAGACCCCGGCCAAGAGCCAGAAACCGGCCGAGCCCCGGTTGGCCAAAAAGAGCGACAACACCCCCAAGAGCGCCGCCAAGTCTAAGAAAGCCGGTTCTTCCACCAGCCGCGCCAAGGACAAGGTTTCCAAGTCCAAGTCCAAGCGGGCCCTCATGGTTTCCGAAGCCCGGTAATGCTGCCGGGCTTCGGCCCACATTTCTGTCAAATTATTTTATCGCCCCCCTTGATTTTCCCAAGATAGAGGTTACAATTACGGCAATAATTAGCACTCACTATGAATGAGTGCTAATATATCGCTGAAACCTATAATTCACCACCAGGAGGTTGTATATGAAGATTAAACCCTTGAATGACCGGGTTTTGGTCAAACGCATGGAAGAAGTCCAGGTCACCAAAGGCGGCATTCTAATCCCCGACACCGCCAAGGAAAAGCCCATTGAGGGCAAAGTCATCGCCGTCGGCCCCGGCAAAATGAGCGAACAGGGCCAGCGCATGGCTCTCCAACTCAAGGAAGGCGACCGGGTCCTTTTCGGCAAATATGCCGGCACCGAAATCAAGACGGAAGGCGAAGAATTTCTGATGATGCGGGAAGAAGATATCCTGGCCGTCATCAACGATTAACCGCAAGTCTCCCCATCAATTAACCTGAAATTTCCGTTGTATTCAGTAATTATCCTAAGGAGGACATAAAGCATATGTCAGCAAAAGAGATTAAATATGACATCAAGGCCCGGGAGTCCATGCTCCGGGGCGTCAATACCCTGGCGGACGCAGTCAAGGTCACCCTGGGCCCCAAGGGCCGTAACGTCATTCTGGAAAAAGCCTTCGGCGCCCCGGCCATCACCAAGGACGGCGTTACCGTAGCCAAAGAGATCGAACTGGAAGACAAATTCGAGAACATGGGGGCCCAGATGGTGCGGGAAGTGGCCTCCAAGACCTCCGATGTGGCCGGCGACGGCACCACCACCGCCACCATATTGGCCCAGGCCATTTACCGGGAAGGTTCCCGTCTGGTAGCCGCCGGCACCAACCCCATGGCCTTAAAGCGCGGTATCGAGCAAGCCGTGACCGCCGTGGTGGAAGAACTCCACAAGATTTCCAAACCCACCAAAGACCAGAAAGAGATCGCCCAGGTTGGCACCATCAGCGCCAACAACGACCCCTCCATCGGTAACATCATCGCCGATGCCATGGCCAAGGTCGGCAAAGAAGGCGTCATCACGGTGGAAGAAGCCAAGGGTATGGAAACCAACCTGGAAGTGGTGGAAGGCATGCAGTTCGACCGGGGCTACATCTCTCCCTACTTCGTCACCAACCCCGAGAAGATGGAAGCCGCCCTGGAAGAGCCTTACATTCTCATCCATGAGAAGAAGGTCAGCGCCATGAAGGACCTGCTGCCCGTGCTGGAAACCATCGCCAAGATGGGCAAGCCCCTGGTGATCATCGCCGAAGACGTGGACGGCGAAGCCCTGGCCACCCTGGTGGTCAATAAGCTGCGTGGCACCCTCCAGGTCGCGGCCGTAAAAGCCCCCGGCTTCGGCGACCGCCGCAAGGCCATGCTGGAAGATATCGCCATCCTCACCGGCGGCCAGATGATCTCCGAAGACATGGGATGGAAGCTGGAGAACGTCACGGTGAAGGAACTGGGCACCGCCCGGAAAGTGAGCCTCGACCGGGACAACACCACCATCATCGACGGCGGCGGCGAGCGGGCGGCCATCGAAGGCCGGGTGAAACAGATCCGGGTCCAGATCGATGAGACCACCTCGGACTACGACCGGGAGAAACTCCAGGAGCGGCTGGCCAAACTGGTGGGCGGCGTTGCGGTTATCCGCGTCGGCGCGGCGACTGAAGTGGAAATGAAAGAGAAGAAAGCCCGGGTGGAAGACGCCCTCAACGCCACCCGCGCCGCGGTGGAAGAAGGCATCGTGCCCGGCGGCGGCGTGGCCCTGCTGCGTTGCGCCCCGGCCCTGGCGAACCTGAAGCTGAAGGGCCACGACGAAGATCTGGGAGTCAAGATCATCAAGCGGGCTTTAGAAGAGCCCATTCGCCAGATCGCTAACAATGCTGGTTTCGAAGGCTCCGTAGTGGCGGAGCATGTTAAAAACGAGAAAGGCGCCATGGGCTTTAATGCCGAATCCGGCGCATACGAGGACCTCATGGAAGCAGGCGTTATCGACCCCACCAAGGTGACCCGATACGCCATTCAGAACGCTGCCTCGGTAGCGTCTCTGCTCATCACCACCGAAGCTATGATCGCCGAGAAACCCAAGAAGGAATCGCCGATGCCCGCTATGGGCGGCGGTGGCATGGGCGGTATGGGCGGCATGGAAGGCATGTACTAAGAAGCAGGGGTCAGGGGCCAGTGGTTAATAGCACAGGCTTCCAGCCTGTGGAAGGTTGATTGTCCACTCACCCTCACCCTGATTTCCTCAAAAAGTAAGGCGGGCAAGGCCCGCCAACGCGTAGGGGCGACCCGTTGGGTCGCCCTTTTTTTGCTATAGAAAATTTAACTTTTCCTGCATACTAATGATGGAAGGAACGTAGGAATATAGATTTATCCGGGAGAAGTTTATGAAACGGCAGCTTACGGCAATCATTGAACGAGAAGGTAATGGCTACGTAGCTCTGTGCCCGGAACTGGATATAGCCAGTCAGGGAGACACCATCCAAGAGGCGCGGGAAAACCTCCGGGAGGCTTTGGAACTGTTTTTTGAATCTGCATCCCCAAAAGAAATCCAGAATCGTCTCCGTCAGGAGGTTTATGTTACCCAGGTTGAGGTAGCGGTTGGGTAAACTGCGAGTTCTTTCAGGGAAAGAGGTCTGTCAAATTTTGTCTCAGCACGGCTTTGCCGAAGTTCGCCGGCGCAGTAGCCATATCGTTATGCAGAAAATGCTCCCCAACGGCACGATTACCGTTCCAGTTCCTGACCATGCCGAGTTAAGAATCGGCACATTACAATCAATCATTCGGCAATCAGGAATTCCTCGGATTGAGTTCGAGCAATAAGTCGAACCATTGATCTTCTCAGAGTAAAACTTTCCTGGAGGTTTTATGCACATTCTGGCTCTGAATAGCAGTCCCCGGGATAACAAGACCAGCAAGACCGAACTGGTGCTGCAAAAATTTCTGGAAGGGGCCAAACGGGCCGGGGCCTCGACCGAGACCCTATATCTCAGGAACTATAAGATCAACCACTGCCTGGGGTGCTATGATTGCTGGCTGAAGACGCCGGGCCGCTGCGTCCAAAAGGACGACATGACGGAGGTCTTGTTTGACAAGTATCTCCAGGCCGACCTGGTGGTGGTGGCCTCCCCCATCTACAACGCTACTATGAACGCCCGCATGAAGCTCTTCGTGGAACGCACCTTGCCCCTGATGGACCCTTTGAAGGAGGCCCCCGAGGCCGGAGACATTCCGCATCGTTTCGACAAGATGCCCCGGGTTGTGGCCCTGAGCGTGTGCGGCTTTTGGGAGCAGAGCATGTTCGAGGCCCTATCCCTCACCTGGCGCATGTGCCTGGGCGGAGACCTCATCGCCGAAATCTACCGGAATTCAGCCGAATTTTTATCTGTACCCGAGTTTCAGCCCCAGGTCCAGGCGGTGCTGGACGCGGTGGCCCAGGCTGGGGAAGAGGTAGTGCGCCAGGGTCAGGTTAACCCCGCCACCATGACCGACCTCACCCAGGAACTGGCTCCCGGGGAGACTCTTATGCGCCTGTCCCGGGAGTTTTGGGCGTCAGGGGGCGCTGGGTAATCCGAAAGGTGAGGGGAGAGAACCTGTTGCACCAGAAGTACCAGTAGGGCGGGAAAGCGGAGCGCATCCCGCCTTCAACAGTGGGAAACTTTTTCATGGTCAGGCTTCCGGAACGCCGCCGGAAACTCATGACCGAACCCAGTGTAAATCTATTGGCATCGCTCCTGCCGCCCCGGAAATGCCGACCAGTTATTGCCGAGGGCATCGTTATTTTACCCGGTTACCGGCAGTGAATCTGGACCAAATCCGGTAAAGACACGAGAGGCGGGATGCGCTTTGCTTTCCCGCCCTACAATCCTTTCGGTTTACCGTAGGGGCGGGTTTCAAACCCGCCCCTACATCCCCCTGTCACCCTTCTATCACCATCCCCGCATACCCTACGAAGGAATCATTGGGCATGATGTCGTAGCTGGTGTAGTAGTCGATGAGGACGGCTTTCCGGGCGCCTTGGGCAAGGGCTGCGGCCACCGCGGCCACGGCCCCCCCGGCGCTGCAGGCGCTCTGGTCGGCTTGGGCGGCCTTGAGCATTCCGGGGCCGTCCAGTTTCAGGGCCTGGTCGATAAATTTCTTATCGTTGACCTCTTTGACCCACTTCACCGCCTCGGAACCGTAGCCTTGGGGGGCGAAGCCGTAGTTGGGGCCGTAGTGGGTCAGGTCGGTGGACCCGAAGACCAGGATACTGACCTTCAGCTCCTGAGCCACCGCGGCCACCGCCTGGCCCAGCTCCGTGGCCGTGTTGGAGTGGGGGGCGCGCAGGGCCAGGACTTTGGCCTGGGGAAAAAAGTACTTGACCAGAGGCAGCTGCACCTCGATGGTGTTGTCCCCGGGGGACTCCTCCCGGAGGGGTAGGCGCTTGGCCAGGGGCTGATAGAATTCCGTGGCCAGGGTAAGTCTGCCCAGGGGGGTCTCCCAGGCGTCGTCGGCTACCAGGAGCGGCGGCGAGTTTCCCCCCAGGTGGCCACCGAAAACGCAGACCACCTGCGGCTGGGCGGCCTTGGCGGCCAGAAAGAAGACCCGGACCGCAGCCTTGCCGGAAAAGTGCCAGCCGGCATGGGGCACGATGCCGCCGTATACCGTGGTCCCTGGGGGCAAGGGGGGCGTCCCCTGGATAAAGTGTTCGATTTCCGCCTTGCAGGCGCTGACGCTGGCGGGATACCAGCCCACGGGCAACATCCGGTCCCGGGTTCGCATGGTCGCCTCCTTATTTTTGGGGGCCGCTCATCAGGGTTGGCGGCGTCCTGCGGCGGGGGAGCGCTTGATGGGCGGAACGCCCCCGCGGTCATTGGCAGCTAAAATTAAATCTTTTCTCCAATTAGCTCTAAGAAGGCGGCTGGGTCAATAATTATTATTCTCTGGAAAAACTTAAGCTGGGTCAGATGGTGGTCGCCGGAAATAATGTAGTCGGCCTGGCCTTCCACGGCGCATTCCAAATAGCGATTGTCTTCGGGGTCGTCCTTGACAGCCCTGATCTTTATGTTCCCCGGCGTCAGAACGGCCCCTGCCGTAATCTTTCCCAGGGTCTCGTCAATCTCGCTTACGCTAAGCCGAAGTTCTTTTTTGATCTTAGGATAACGAAAGACCATCCTTAGTTCTTCCAGGATGGCTTGGGATAGCACTAAAGCGATCTTCCCCTCTTTCACCAGGTCAATAATCTGGGCCGGCTTGGAATGTGGCTTTAAGGCGGCACTCACGAAGACGTTCGCATCGACAACAACCCGAATCATCCTTGTAGCGCCTTAGCCCTTTTTGTCCTTTTCGGTTTCCTGGCGGCCCGGATCGCTTCTTCAATAATGGCGGTAAGCTCGCCCTCGTCCATATTCTTCACTTTGTCGCTGGCGCTGGCCTGCAACTTCTCAAAGGCCCGGCCGAACGCTTTCAGGGCGTCTCCTTTGTCAACCAGCATCTTGGGCCGGAAAAATACCCCCTGATCGGCTGGCTCCACCTCTAAAAAGTCGCCTTCCTTGATGCCCAGCTTCTCGCGGATTTCCTTGGGTATGGTGACCTGCCCGTTGCGTACTACTTTAACCAAAGGCATGCAAAGTTTCTCCTTACATTTGGCCCATATCGTTTCATAATTTGTAATTATGTAATCAGTATAGGACAAAAAAGATTCCTGTCAAGAGTATTTTTTCAACCACAACTTAGGACTTATCCGCACATAAAATCCAATTTTATATTAGCAACTTAGCCAATTCATTGTCATTCTTAGCCGACATGGGAGGAGAAGAATCTCGCATTTCTCCGCAAAAGCCCGAGCCCCCTCGCCTCCGGCTCAGGGTGACATCTTTGTTAGGCAATATTTTGAATGCGAAATGAAAGACTTAAGGTTCCAGCCTGATGCTCCCCGGGGACTCGCCGGTCACGGCGCCGATGGCCGCGGCGTGGATGCCGTGGCCCTGTAGGCATTCCAGGAAGGCCTCAGCCTGGTCCGGGGCTACGGCCAGGAGCAGGCCGCCGTTGGTCTGGGCGTCACTGAACAGGTCAACCAGCAGGGGATCGAGCCCCGGCGCCACTATCAGGTGTTTTTCGCAGAACCGGCGGTTGGCGAAACTGCCGGCCGGCACCAGCCCCATGGCGGCATATTCTTTGGCCGCGGCCAGTACCGGCACTTGATGGGCGAATAGGGTGATCTCGACGTGGCTGGCTTTGGCCATTTCCAGGGCGTGACCCAGAAGACCGAAGCCGGTGATGTCGGTGATGGCGTGCAGCGTCGCGGTTTCCAGACAGGCCGCCGGTAGCCGGTTCAGGGCCGTCATGACCGCGATAGCCGCGGCCGTAGCCTCCGGCGATGCCAGGCGCCCCTTCATGGCGGTGGCAATGACCCCGGTTCCCAGGGGCTTGGTGAGGATCAGTTGATCGCCCACCCGGGCGCCGCCGTTGGTGAGCACCTTGTCCGGATGGACCACGCCGGTCACGGAGAGCCCGTATTTTAATTCGGTGTCATCGACGCTGTGGCCGCCCACGAGCAGAGCGCCGGCCTCATGAATTTTATCCAGGCCGCCGGTCAGGATAGCCAGGAGGACTTCCTGGGGCACGGTCTTGCTGGGGTAACAGACAATGTTGAGGGCCGTCAGGGGCCGCCCGCCCATGGCGTAGACGTCGCTCAAGGCATTGGCCGCCGCAATCTGGCCGAACGTATAGGGATCGTTGACCACGGGGGTAAAAAAATCCACCGTTTGAATCAACGCGATCTCAGGCGTCAGGCGATACACCCCGGCGTCATCCGACGTCTCCATGCCGACCAGCAGGTCGGGATGCGACCGGATGGGCAGAGCCTGCAAAATTTCCTCCAAAACCCCGGGAGGAACCTTGGCAGCTCAGCCGGCGGCCCGCACCTGCTCCATTAACGGCTTGTAACTTTTGTCGGTCATGTCTTTTCCCGGTGGATGGTTAATACCTTTTGGCGATCAATGGACAATTTTTTGTAGGGGGGAACCTGTGTGTCCCCCCAAGAGGGCGCACACAACAGGTGCGCCCTTTCCGTGCGCCATGCACCTCAGTATACCAGCTTTATCCCATTTGGCGTACAACCCCGGGTGCGCAGTTACGAAAGGTTCAGAGTTCAAGGTTCAGGGTTCGGTTAATTAAAGAATAGGAACAGCGCACTGTAATCGCAAGCCCCCCAGTTTTCACGACTCACGAGTGCGGCAAGGGACCATGAGAAACCGTTTGAAAATTTGCCGGTGGTCAGTGGCCACGGAACAATGTAGGGTGGGCATTGCCCACCATCTCCATTATCTTTCTTTAACGCGTCAGCCAGTGGCGGTTGCGCACCGTGAGGCAGGCATAGGGGTAAATCCACTGGAGCAGGAAGAAGGCATAATAACTATAGATAACCCCGTAGACGAACTCCAGATCCCGCTCCAGCCAGAGGTAATAGACCAGGTTGAGCAGGGAGGCCACTCCCAGGGCGGCCAGGAGTTTGATCAGGATCAGGGGATAGACTACTATTGACCCCAGCAGCACTCCAAAAAAGAGCAAAGTCAACGGGTATTCCAGCTGGGCCAGGAAGAATTCCACGATGGGCAGGAGGCGATATTTCTTCCGGTACCGGGTAAACAGGTATCCCAACTGGACCAGGGACTCCCGCACGTTGCCTCGCTCCCAGCGCAGGTACATCCGGCACACGCCCTGGTAAGTCTCGGGAACCAGGGTATACACCAGGGCGGTACGCTGATAATAGGTGTAGTGGCCGGACCTGAGGATAAAATTGGTCAGGGCCCGATCTTCGCTGTGGTGGCAGGGCGCCCCCAGAAAGGTCTGACGCCGCCAGGCCTTGAGGTGCGGCATCAGGGCGGTGCGCCGGTAGGCCGACAGCGACCCGGGAGTGCAGACCACCGCCCGGTAAAGGGATTGAGAGGCCCGCAGGTAGTCCAGATTCACGAAGCGGACACCCTGCATCTTGCCCATGAGACTCTGGTTGCGGTTATAGACCTTGACGTTGCCGGCCACCGCCCCGATTTGCCGGTCGTGCAGCAAGGGGGCCACCAGGTGGCGCAGGGCATCCGGGGCGATAATGCTGTCGGAATCGATGGTGACGAAGACCTCGCCCCGCCCCCGGGTGAATCCGGCGTACAGCCCCTCCTTTTTGCCCCGGTTGGCGGCAAACCGGATGGGCCGCAGGAGGCGGGGGAAGCGCCCCTGGGCCTGCTTAATGTAGAACCAGGTGTCATCAGTGGAGCCGTCGTCGATGCAGATGATTTCCATCCGGCCGGCCGGGTAATCGGAGGCTGCTACCGCGGCGATGGCCTTCTCCACCATGGCCCCTTCATTGTAGGCCGGGATGATGACGGTGAGACGGGGCAACGGCCCGACAGCCGGAGGATAAGGCCGGTACCTGGCCCACAGAATCGTGCGGCCAAGCTGAAAGATGAGCATCACCAGGGCGTAGCCGGCTCCCAGGGCGGGCAGAAAGGCGGTGTAGGTCTGGCGGCTCAGGAGTTCGGCATAGGCCTGGAAGGAGCCGAACTTGACGGCCAACACCACGAAAACGATGACCATGACCGGAATCAGCACCTTGAGTCCAGGGTCGATCCAGGGTAAGGAATGCCAGCGCCAGCGAGGCAGGGGCGAGGCCGCCGGCTGGTGCGGCGGCTGCCAGGACAGGGTCGGGGCGCCGTTGGACATGAGACCGGACGATCCTCCTGGCAATCTCTATCAAAAAGTTTGGCAATTGGCCAGCAAAAGCGGTCCGGCTGCAACCGGCCGGGAAATAATTTTATGTAACTTCCAGTTAGGAGGCGGCGCGCCGACGGCCAGCCAGGAAGGACCCGGCCCCGACATAAAATCTGGCGCTGAGTTGCTGGTAGCCGCGCCGGCTAAATCCATGCTAAAGTAAAATTGAGGAAAGGTTGATGCCGATTAGCGTTCAATTGACAATTCTCGTAGCGGGGGACCTGCGTGTCCCCCCCCAAGAGGGCGCACACACAGGTGCGCCCCTGCATAGGGGCGGGCCTCCGTGCCCGCCAGCGAGAGGCGGCCAGGGACGGCCGCCCCACCAACACCGGCCAGTTTTCATCTTTCGTTGCTGTCCGTGAGAAAATGATCGTTGATATGGGTCCTCCGTTTGAGCGACTGACTGATAGTTTCCATGAGACCGGTTTGGTATTTGGTAAAAAAGTAGGCTGATTGCGGATGAACCAGATGAAACCAATCCGAGGTTCATTGATAACCTTCGGCGGTTTGGATGGGGCCGGGAAGTCCACCCAAATCGCTTTATTGACCGATTATCTGGTCAAGAACAGCAGAAAGCCGGTATATATCTGGTCGCGGGGCGGTTACACCGCGGTCTTGCAGGGATTAAAGACGCTCTCCCGGCGCCTTCTCTCCCGGAGTTTGCCTTCTTCGGGTAACAGTCCCCAACGGAGTTCTGCTCTCTCGAAATGGTGGGTGCGCCGCCTCTGGTTGTCCCTGGCCTTGCTGGATCTGTTGTGGGTTTACGGGGTCCAAATCCGCTGGCACCGTTACCGGGGCCGCACAGTCCTATGTGACCGCTATTTGTGGGACACCGCCATAGATTTTCGGCTTAATTTTCCCCAGGAAAAACTCGATGATTATTGGCTCTGGCGGCTGTTGGGGAAAATATCCCCCAAGCCCGATGCAGCTTTTTTGATGTTGCTCACCGTAGAGGAATCGATGCGCCGGTCCGCAATGAAAGGTGAGCCTTTCCCTGACCCGCCCGAGGTTCTCAGTCAGAGGCTGGCCTACTACCAGGACCTCATCCCCCGGGTGCCGTTCCACGTTTTGGATGGCAGCCAGCCGATTGCGACCTTGTTTAACCTGATTCTCACCCATCTGGCCCAGGTGCAACGCCATCCGAGAGATGTTTAGGGTTTAACACTTATGCGCCTCAGTCTGTTACTACCCCGTGAACCCTTCCCGGTTATCTTCGAGCAGACTCTGAGCCGGTTCTTGGTGTCCTGGACCGGCCGACCTTACGAAATTCATTGGCGCCCCAAACGCCCCCTATCGGCATCGCCTTGCCGCTCCGGCGAGTTTTGGCTGGTTAATATTTATCTCAACGCCATTTTTGTTCCCCGGGCTGACCCGGCGATTTTTGGCCCCATAAAGCAGGAATTTTCCCGCAGCCTGGTCTGGTGGCGCCGTTGGCCGCAGCGGCTCTATGTGGATCTGGCCACCTCACCCCTGACGGCAAAATGGCTGGCGCACGCCGGTGTAAGCCTGACCCCGGCCTTACCCCGGGCTGAAACCCTGCTTATAGTCGCCGGCAACCACAAAATCCGGCTGTTGGATTATGGCGAAAAAACTGTCTACGCCATCCGGAAGAGTGGTTTTCCGGCAACTTTCATGGAGCGGGAGATTGAAGTCCGGCGGCAAGCCGAAGAACTTGGCCTGCCGGTGCCGCGGATCAAGACGGTGGCAGCAGATGGCGCTTGGATCAGCGAGGAGTACGTCAGCGGCGCTCCCATCAACCGGCTCCAGGATCCGGCTCAATCCAGGGCCGCCTTTGCAGAGGCTCATCAGGCCCTCAAGGTCTTACATCGGCACACCTGGGGCGAAGTTGATGCGAATCAATATGTTGACCATCTCATGACTGTAGCGCATAATCATATCGAAGCCAATGCCTTGATAACTCCCGGCAACAAACGTTTGTTCATTCAAACCCTTGATTCTCTGGTGGCCCGGATTAAGGCCCTGCTGCCGGCTGGCGGAGACCGCTTCCCCACCGTGCTGGCCCATGGGGATTTCCAACCGGCCAATATCCTGGTGGATGCGGACCGGCTCTGGCTGATAGACTGGGAGTATGCCGGCCGGCGCCAGGCGGCCTACGATTTATTGACCTTTGTGTTACAATCTCGGAGAACCCAGGGTTTATCCGGGCGTTTACAGAATTTGATTACCCAGGGAATTCCGGACGACGGGTTGTGGCCGGATTTCTCCTGCTACGGCAACGGGTGGCGGGATTCCCGGCGCCGCTTATGTTACGGTTCATTGTTTCTGTTGGAAGAACTGGCTTTGCGCCTGGAAGAAAATAATAATCCGTCTTTTGTGCAACTGGATAAAGGGCTTAATATTCTCCGACAAGAAATCAGCCATTGCCTTTAAGTAGTGGAGACCAAAAACTTGCGTCAAGGAAGACCAAGGCCCCGGCTCCTTATCCTCAATCAGATGGCCGGTCCCCTGACTTGGGAATTGGCCCAAGACCTGAGCCGACAGTTAGGCCCCATCGCCCTCTTAACCGGGCATCCAGAGACGTTGGCCAAGGGTAGTCAAGGCCCCATCTCGCTTTTCCCTTCGGTGTCCTATAATCGTGCTACGAGCTTGAGCCGGGGTCTCACCTGGCTGATGTATCTGGCGCACGCCTTTATCTGGCTCCAACGCTGGCCGGGCCACATACCCTGTCTGCTCTTTTCTAATCCGCCGCTGCTTCCCTGGTTGGGATTTGGGCTGCGCCGTTGGCGCCGCCGGCCGTATGTCGTGATGATTCACGACATTTATCCCGACGTGTTGGTGCGCCTCAAGGGTCTTGCCGAAAATTCCCTGATTACCCGGCTCTGGCGGCGGCTGAACCGGCTGAGCTACGAGGCGGCTGACGCCGTCATGACCTTGGGGGAGTGCATGGCCGCCACCCTGGCTGGCCAATTTGACCCGACCCGCACCAAGACGGGCCGTCTGGAGATAATTCATCCCTGGGCTGACACCACATTGTTGCGCCCCCTGCCGAAAGGAGAAAACTGGTTTGCCCGGAGTCACGCCCAGGTCGGCAAACTGACCGTGATGTATTCGGGCAATATGGGGATGGGGCATGATATCGAAACCATGCTCAGCGCCGCCCGCCGTTTACGCCTCGCCCGCGACGTCCATTTTATGTTTATCGGGGCCGGCCCCAAGCGGCAAATCGTCGCCGATTATATCCGCCGGGAGGCTCCCGCCAATGTCACTCTGCTGCCTTGGCAAACCGAGGCCGTGGTCCCCTTTTCCCTGGCCGCGGCCGACGTCGCCCTGGTGTCATTGGAGGCCGGTGCAGAAGGGTTGGCCTTCCCCAGCAAAGCCTTGTCGGCCATGGCCGCAGGTTCAGCCCTGCTGGGGCTTAGCCACACCCCCAGCGATTTGCAGGTGCTGATCGAGCAGTTTCACTGCGGGCTCAATATAAAACCCGGCGATGTCGAAGGCCTGGTTCAGGCCATTCTGACCTTTCGAGATGATAAGGTTTTTTTGCAACAGTGTCGCCGGACGGGGCGATTGCTGGCCGAAAGCACTTTCGCTCGCAGCAGGAATGTCCGAAAGGTACTAGACACTATCAGCATCATGAAAATTCATAATTCGGTCTTGAGCCGTTCCCCTCAAGGTAATAAGGACGCAACTTGATTGATTAAACCGGTTAATCAATGATGAGATCAAATCCTGTCCACCGATATCTGCCGGCCATTGGTTTGGTTTCGGTTTTTTATGGCATCAATATCTTATTGGGTCTGGGGCGGGACTCCTTATTAGCGGCGAAGTTCGGGGCCACCGAACAACTCGACGCCCTGCTTTTAGGCCTGAACTTTGCGAGAACCCTGGGAATTAGCCTGGCCTTGGCCGTTGCCGGGGTTTTGGTCCCCGTTTTCACCCCCATCATCCTGGCAAAAAACTCGTGTTTGGTCTTAAACTTAAGCTACCGATGGCTCCGCGCCTCGATGATTGCCTTGTTTCCCCTTGCTCTCCTCTTAGCTTATTTTGCCTTACCGGTGGCCAAACTGTTGGGACCGGGGCTTAGTGACGCCGGCCTTCAAGAGTTGAGCCGGGTCCTGGTTATCCTCTCGCCCCTGTTAATCATTTTAGCCTGCGCCGGACTTGGCAAGGCCTTGTCCGAAAGCTACGGGACGTATTTCGCCTATCCCCTCTTTCTGGGATTTTGCACCTTGGGATTGATTGCCGGGGTCCTGCTGGCTTCGCCATGGGGGGTTCAGAGTGCGGCTCTGGGCATGCTGGGGGGCGGCATCGCGGGCCTGGCGGTCCTGACCGCGCTCATCGGCCGGGGATCGCCGCTAAAAAATGCCTGGCCAGCCAAAAATCCGGAGCCGCCGGCAACTGTCCCACCTCCGCTCCCCATAAGGAACGTCCTGTTCTTTTTGGGAAGTTCTCTCCTGGTTCTGGCCCAGGGGGTGGTGGAGCGGGCTTATGCCTCCCAACTCCCCCCCGGGTCGGTGGTGGCCTTGAGCTTATCCTTAAACGTCTTGGGGGTCCCCTCGACCCTGGTCCTGCCGGCGGTTTCCGCGGTCCTGCTCCCGGTCCTGAGCCGCCTGGAGCAGCAGGGCCGGGCAAAGAGATTCGGTCTGCCGCGGCAATATTATCTGATCATCATACTTTTCGCGGCTGCAGCAACATTAGTTCTCTTCCTTTCAAGCGACTTTTTAGTGCGCCTGCTGTTTCTGCGCGGCAAGTTCACCGAAGAAGCCGCTTCATTGACGGCGATGATCATAAAATTAACTTCAATATGTCTCATCGCCTATGTCGTGACCACCGTGTTAAGACAAGTTTTGATTGCCAGACACCTGATGGCCCATGACGCTCTGATCAGCGGCATAACCTTGGTGACCAAGATAAGTTTGCTGCAAATTTTGGTCCCGAGATATGGTATCTTCGGTTTAATAGGGGCACTGGTCATCACCACCTTCGGCACTTCAGCGCTCTATATCAGCTTGATTTATTACACCCATCAACCGGAAGCGAATTCTTAGAGGACTCAACAGTTGCGACAATATTGATTATCATTACTGCTCTCTGCAGCTGGACAATCAGATGAAAACGTTTTATGACCGTGAATTTTCACAAGGTAAATATGCCGCTAAGATCAGCGATCATACGCATCATCCAATTTTAGGTTCTTTTGTCGAGCAGTATCACCTGGAAAATAGTCCGGTTCTCGAGATAGGATGCGGCCGCGGGGCCTTTCAAGATTTGGTGGCGCCCTACGTCGGGATGGATTTATCGGAGCGCGTCGCTCAATATTTGCATAAGCCCTTTTGCTGCGCCGGTGCAACTGCCTTGCCTTTCCACGATAACTCCTTTGAGGCCGTTTGGAGCATTCACGTTTTAGAACATGTTCCTGACCCCGAGCGTGCCTTGCTGGAAATGCGCCGGGTTTTGAAGCCTGGAGGCTTGCTGTTCTTAAGTCCCGCCTGGTATTGTCGGCCCTGGGCCGCCCAGGGGTATGCGGTCAGGCCGTATTCGGATTTCGGCCTGAAAGGGAAGGCGATCAAGGCTTCCATTCCACTGCGAAATAGCTTAATTTTCCGGGCCGGGTATGTAATTCCGCGACGTTTGGGCCGGCTCATTTCAGCCTGGCTCGGGGGCAAGCAAGCCGGTCTCAAGTATAAAGAACTGTCCCCGAATTTTGAGATTTTTTGGACGGACGATGCTGATGCGGTGAATTCTATGGACCCGTTTGACGTAATCGCCTGGTTTTCGTTGAGAGGGGATCAATGTCTAAACAAGCATACCTTGATTCGCAAATTATTTGTCGGTACGGGGCATTTGCTTTTTCGAATTAATAAGTGAGGCAACCCATAAGGTATAGGCAGTGGTGAAATGATCATGGCTGACCATGAAATATCTTTAAACCGTTCTTCTAAAGGGTCTGAGGTAGTTTTTTTGGTCCTGCTCGGCCTGTGGTCCGCCTCTCAATTGCTGTCGGTCTTGGGGTTCTTGCCTGGTATAGCGCTGGTTATATTGCACCACTCCAAGAATATCCTCGGCGTCATAATAGTTGTCTGGTCTTTACTAGTCGTATTGTTACGAATATCTCAACGCAGCCTGATCAATTTTGATAAAAGTATTTTTATTTTTGCTATTTTGTTCCCTTTTTACGTTACCATGGTTAATATAGTCAGATTAGAAATAAGCTGGAAGGAAATCCTGCTTTATTGGTTCTGGGTCATCGGTGTTTATCTGGCGTTCCCTGCCATGTTGCAAGGTGAAAATCTTCGGCGCCGGGCCATCAAGGTTTTATTATGGACTAATCTATTGGTCTTGTTTTGCGGAATCTGCTTAGGATTATTAACAGGCCGGTACTATGTGATTGGTCATGGTGACCGATTGGTATTTAGCTTTTTACACCCAAATTACTACGCTAACTCCTGGCAGATAGTATTTGCTTTGGCATTTTATTATGTCTTTACGCTTAAGCGTAATTTGTGGAGAATCGGCGCTTTAGTTTTGGCGCTGGGTTCAATTGTATTTATGCTGTTAGCCGGGTCGAGAAATACGTTGGTGGCCTCGATGATATTGATTGCATGCTATGCATTTTTTAATAAAAGGTGGTCTTTTCTCTCGAAGTTTACGGCTCTATTTCTCACGGTCTCCCTCATTATGCTGGCATTTCTCTTTATAAATCCCAGCGCCGGTAAAATTGATCAAATTACTACCGGGCGTCTGTCCATCTGGAGGATGACCCTGGAGGCCAATCTCAACCGGGCCTCGGCGGTCGATTATCTGCTGGGCTGCGGCAAATATGAGGTTAAAGGGTTTCCCAATGATCAGAGCAAAACTTATTCGACCCAGGAACTGACCCGGAGCCATGTGGATAACGCTTACCTGGATATCTTTCTGCAAAATGGCCTCATCGGCTTCTTACTATTCTTCATTCCCCTGGCAATAATTATCCGTCGGACCAGGTTGAATGCCGCCTCTGCCGCGGACGAGCCTTCCGCCCGGCAGGCCCGCATCGCCTTGGGCTGCTGGGTGGGCATCCTGGTCCAAATGACCACGGCTTCGGTCATCCCTTCCTTCGGCAACGTCATAAACATTTTTATCCTGGTATTTATGGCGCCGATGGCTCTGAAGATTAAACCGGTGCAGCCGGCCGCAGTGGAAGAGGAAACTACAGGTCTATCTCCGGTGAGGAGCATCGGAAGATGAGCGCTAATCGGGCAGGCGGCCCCATAAGAATCCACCAGATTCATAAGCTGCCCGCCCCCTACTCGGATTTTTTCTTTCAAGCCCTGGAAGATCATCCCGGCCTTGACTTCCAGGTCTATTACCTGTGGCGGGGCAGTTGGCGGCGTCCCTGGAAATCGGCACTTGGCCGGGGCTACCACAATACCTGCATGGAGCCGATATGGGGCATTGATTGGCGCCGGTTGAAAACCGCCTGGTTCGATGTTGACAGCGTTTTTATCGTGGGGGACTGGGCCCATCTACCCACGGTGGCGGTGATCCTGGCCCGTTGCCTGCGCCGGACGCCGGTGGCCCTGTGGGTGGATACGCCCGCGGAGGATATTAAGCGTCCGGCGCTGAAGCGCTGGCTCCGGCGGAGATTCTTGAAGTGGCTGTTACCCAAACCGGATATTATTTTCGGCACCGGCAGAAAAGCCAGACGCATACTGCTGGAAATGGGGGCCAGGGCGGAACAATTTATCGAACTGCCTTTTTTGGTGGACCTGGATCGGCCCGGGTTGGCTGGAGGAGACGCAGAGATTCGGCATGAGGCTCAGAAGTTGCGAGAAACGGTGCAATGCGGGCCCGAAGGCGTGGTTTTCTCCATGATAGGAAGGTTAGCGGCAATAAAGGGTAATGATATCGGTTTGCGGGCCTTTGCCCAATGCCGGCGGCAAGCCCCAAGGCCGGTGGGATTGCTCATTGCCGGGGAAGGCCCGGAGCGGCAAAACCTCGAAGCGCTGGCCCACAGCCTCGGGTTGGGCAATTCCGTGTCTTTCCTGGGGTGGCAGGAACCCATGGGGGTGGAGGCGGTTTATTTGGCCTCGGAGATAATCCTCCACCCAGCCAGAATTGATCCATTCCCGGTGGTAATCCTGGATGCCATGAACTGGTCCAGGGTGGTAATCGGCTCCGATGTGTGCGGCAATGTGGAAGACCGGATTGTTTCGGGTGTCAACGGATTTGCCTTTCCTGCGGAAGACGTGGACGAACTGGCCAAAATCATGCTGGATCTGGTGCGCCACCCGGAGAAGCTCCCGGAGATCGGCGCCCAGGCCCGGAAAACCGCGGTAGCGTGGCCGGTGGAGCGGGGCGTCAAGGTTGTCTTGGAACAGGCCGCCAGGATATTGAGGGCGCGAAAGAATAAATGCGAATTTTAATGGTCAGTCCCCATTACGTGCCGGCCTACCATTATGGCGGGGCGCTGCATGTGGCCCATTCATTAGGCAAAAGCCTGGTGTCCCAGGGGCATGAGGTCCGGGTCTGCACCACCAACCTGCGTAATCCCACCGAAGATTTGGCGGTGCCGGTGGATGCGCCGGTCATGGTAGACGGGGTGCAGGTTTACTATGAGCCCACCGCGTTATCCCGTTACTGGGGTTTCTCCCCCCGATTGGCCCGCAGACTTTGGCTTGAGGCGAGGTGGGCCGAGATCGTTCTGATTCATTTCCACTACCAGTTTGCCAGTTTAGCGGCCGGCTGGATCAGTCGGACCCGGGGCAAGCCCTATATCATTTTCAGTCACGGGAGTTTGAATACCCATGGCCTGAGAGCGCATAGCCGGGCGCGCAAGCTCCTTTATCTCAAGCTCCTGGAGCAAAAGAATTTTGCCAAGGGCCTCTTCACCGCCTATCATTCCGCCGAAGAGATGGAAACCTCTTACCGGTTTGGCCGTTGCCGGGTGGTGCCGAACGGCATCGATCCCCAAATTTTTCAAGCATTACCCCGGATGAATTTTTTCAGGCACCAGCATAACCTAAAACAGGACATTATTTATTTATTCCTGGGCAGGATCGATGCCGGGAAAGGACTCGATTTGTTGTTGCCGGCGTTTAAGAAACTTCTACAGGGTTCCGGTGACTCTCATCTGGTGCTGGCGGGGGCGAATGAGCGGGGTTATGAGGCTCAAGTCCGACACCAGGCGGAGGAACTCGGCCTGGCCGGCCGCCTCACTCTGACCGGACTCATTACCGGCCAGGACAAATTGGCGGCCTTGCAGGATGCCGATGTTTTTGTCTTGCCCTCCCGGTCTGAAGGCTTGAGCATTGCCATGTTGGAAGCCATGTATATGGGCCTGCCGGTGGTGGTTACCGACCGGGTGGGTCTGTGGCGGGAAGTGGAGAAAAACCGCTGCGGTCTGGTGGTGCCCTATGATGAATCCAGCCTGGCCGAGGCCCTTAAGCACATGGCTGCGGCCCCGGATCGCCGGGAGATGGGACAGCGGGCACGGCAACTGGTGGCTTCCGGCTATACCTGGGATAAGATCGCCCGCCATTTAGCGGCTGAAATAGCGGAGGCCCTGGTTTCATGCTGCCGGGTTTAACCCTCACGGAGCCGCAAAGGCTGTTATGCCGGGCCATCGCCGATGAGCCGATGGCAGTCCGGGGACCTGCGGCGTGCCGGCTTTATGAAAAACTCGGGGACCGGGCGGCCTTTGCCCTGGCCCGGGAGAACCAGGTCGATTCTTTGGTGGCCCATGTGCTTATGGAAACATTCGACTCCGAAGTCCCGGCCCCTTGGCGTCAGGCCCACGATGAGACTTTTCAGCGACTCCGCCTCTATCTGGGCGAGCTTGATCGCCTGGCCGCCCGGTTAGCCGCAGACGGGATTCCTCTGGTGGCCTTAAAAAATGGCGGTATCGCCCGGGGGATTTATCCTTGCCCCGGTTGCTGCCCCATGGGCGATCTGGATGTGCTGGTTTCGATACGCCATTTTCGCCGGGCCCATGAGCTGTTGCTGGACGAAGGCTATAACTTCGAATTTCGCAGCCCTCTGGAAAAAGCCTCGCTGGAGGCGGCGGAACAGGGCGGCGGGGCGGAATACTGGAAAAGGTTGCCCGGGGGAGCCCGGCTCTGGCTCGAGTTGCAGTGGCGGCCGGTGGCCGGGCGGTGGATACGGCCGGACCAGGAGCCCAAAGCCGAGGAACTGCTGGCCCGCTCGATTCCCATCCCCGGGAGTGCGGTTCGCCTGCTGGCCCCCCAGGACAACCTGCTGCAAATAGCTTTGCATACCGCCAAGCACTCCTATGTAAGGGCGCCCGGGTTTCGCCTCCACACGGATGTGGACCGGATTGTGCGCCGCCAACCGCTCAATTGGGGCCTCTTTCTGGCCCGGGTAATGGCGCTGGAAGTTAAAACTCCGGTTTATTTTTCCCTGGCGATTCCCCGGTTCCTCTTCGGAACCCCCATCCCGGACGAAGTTCTGGCCCAACTGCAACCACCTGCCTGGAAGATTGCCCTGATCACCGGCTGGTTGCAGCGAGTCGGGCTGTTTAACCCCGACGAACCGAAGTTCGGCCGGGCCGGGTTTGTGTTGTTTACGGCCTTGCTTTACGACGATCTTAAGGGGTTATGGCGTGGCCTGTTTCCGGATAAGGCCTGGATGCGGACGCACTATCGAATTCAGCGCAGTTGGCTCTTGCCGTATTATTACGGCCGCCGGCTGATGGATCTGGGGTTAAACCGAGTCTCTACTTGAAATTTGGCGAAACGATTAATTAATTTGGTGAAAAATATGAAACAGGAAAATTCACTGCTGGATGCCAGGCTTTTATTTTATAAAAATTGTACACATGAGATTATCAAGAACAAAAATGCGTCTATTTTGGTTATTGGGGGAGATGAAAACGACAAACTTGTTTTTCAAGAAAATGGTTTCATAGATGTCACTATCTCCAATATAGATGAGACACAGAGTGATAGCGAATATTATCCTTATAAGCACTGTTTACAAAACGCTGAAAAATTGTCCTATAAAGATAATGAAATCGACTATGTAACGGCACATGCGACGTTACACCATTTTAGCTCGCCACATCGGGGTTTGACAGAAATGTACCGGGTAGCAAAAAAAGGCGTGGTGGTGATTGAATCCAGGGATTCTTGGTTAATGAGATTATTGATAAAAATTAAAATAACCCCGGATTATGAAACCGCAGCAATTTATGATCACAACTGCAAATATGGTGGGGTCAATAATACCTGCATTCCAAACTATATTTATAGATGGACTGAACGTGAAGTTGAGAAAACTATTAAATCATACGCTCCTTATGTAAAGCATAAATTTACCTATAGATACGGTTTAGATGAACCAAGCGCCACCAAGAGATCAAAGAGTTGGTCGAAGAAAATCTTAATAGATATATCGTCGCCAATTTATAGATTGATTGTAAAGCTCTTTCCTAAGCAACATAACTTATTTGCTTTTATTATCACTAAACCGTTAATTCCAGATGATTTGCAGCCCTGGATCAAATTTGATGATGGAGTTATAAGCTTTAACGAGTCGTGGGCTGCCGAGAGAATTAATACCAAGTTGCCGTAAAATGAGTAATATTGCCATTTTAAGCGCAGCGAAGAATCTCAAAATACGAGATTCTTCACTCCGCTTCGCTCCGTTCAGAATGACAGCTAAATATTACCTCTTTGGCCGCAGCTTGGTATAAGGCTGGCTCCTGAAGGAAGAGATGAGGGGAAATTGTGGCTCATGGGAAGGGAACTATTGGTAAGCAGAATCTGAAAGGAAGATGCACATGAAAAGGGCAAGGAAGCTGAAATCTCTCCTGATGCACAAAGGGCTTAAGTCTGCGGGACTCCTGGTCTTGGCCCTGGCGGCGGCGGTGATGTTGATGGGGCAAAGTCTTCCCAAGAAGCCGGTCTGGGACCAGGGCGTTTTTCCGGCCGGCAAGTCCAAGGAGTCCAAAGGGCCGGCGGTGTCTTCCAGTGTGAAGTCCGGAACACCCGGGATCGAAGTTCGCAAATCGGCAGGGGTTTCGAACTATAAAACCGTAAAAGAAGCCCTGGCCGCCGCCGGCTCCAGCCAGGCAACCTTGCGCCTCTCGCCGGGGAATTGGCCGATTTCTGAAGATATCGTCTTTCCGAAGAATATTGCCCTGGAGTTTGAGAGGGGGGCGATATTCAGCCTGGGCCGCGGGGTTAACGTCACCATTAACGGTGAAATCGAGGCGGGTTTTTATCAGATATTCAGCGGTCCAGGCCGGGTCGAAGGCAACATAATGGCCCGTTTTATTTATCCGCAGTGGTGGGGAGCCCAGGGTGACGGCGTTGCCGATGATTATGAGGCGATCGCGGGCGCGGCTCATGCGGCCACGGGCAAGGTACTCTATTTTAAGCATGGCACCTATCTTACCTCTCAGATGATCGTCTTACCGGAACAGATCTTTGTGGATGCGGACCCCGGGACCATTATTAAAGCAAGCAAATCCATGCCGGCGGTGATGAGTGCCGACGTGGCCATGAAACCTAATTATGGGGCGCAACAATTCAGCCTGAGGAATTTAAGAATAGATGGGAACAACTTAGCCGACAATTGCATCTACCTTTATAAAATCAGCATGAACTACTTTGACGCCCTGGATGGGGTAAGCGCGCACAAAGCGGTTGGGGACGGGATAGTCCTGGCGGCTTGCCAGGGAGGGTCTTTCAGAAATATTCAAACCTTTGATAATGGGGGTAATGGGATTTCGATTCTTGGGTGCAATTCCGCCAGTTTTTACTCCATTTCGGCGACTACCAATAAAAAATCCGGGGCGCATATCTCGAGGTTTACCGATAAAGATGGGGCCCATTACGGGGGAGGGTGCACGATGACGAGACTCCATTGTGAGAGCAATGCCGAGCATGGAGTCGATATCTTTAAGGTGGTCAACAACAACCGGGTGAGCATTGTCGGCGGTTGGCTAGAGATGAACGGCGGTGACGGGGTCCGCATCACCTCTTCTCCCGTAACCATTTCGGGCAGCCTGTTCTTTGGGGTCGCCACCGGGTCCAATTATGCGGTCCACATTATGAGCGGCAGTCAAGTGTGCGTCAATGGGTCCACCCTGGTGGGAGCCAAAGGTTCGGCCTATGTCTTCAAGGATGAGGGGAATAACCCTGACAATGTTTTCTATTTCAACTATGACGGTATCAAAGGTTGTTACAATAAAAAAGCCATGTTCGATTCGATCTTACCCGAAAACGTTGGACGGCATTAAGCAGTTCAAAGTTCAAAGTTCAAGGTTCAAGGTTGGGGGTTCAATGGCCCAGGTGAAACTTCCAAATCATGCATGGGATTGCCTGATGATGAGCCGCAAGGGGTATAATTAGGGATAATCTCTTTAAATTTTGCGATTAATCCGGTTGCGTCCCGTTGGCGGACCAAGGCTTGAATGTCGTTCAGGTGCTGTTCCCAGGCCGTTTTGGATTCCGGTCCTCCAATGGCGCGGCTGATGAGGGGATGTTCGGTGGGGCGGGATGCTTCGTCAACGTTGAACAACTCTTCGTACAGTTTTTCCCCCGGGCGCAGGCCCGTGTAGGAAATGGCGATATCTTTGCCGGGGGTCTTGCCCGCCAGGACAATCAATTTCTCCGCCAGGTCCATAATTTTGACGGAACAACCCATATTGAGCACAAAGATATCGCTGCCTTGCCCCATGTAAGCGGCTTGCAGGACCAACTGGACCGATTCCGGGATGGTCATGAAGAAGCGCTCGATCTGCTGGTGGGTGACGGTCAGCGGCCCTCCCCGGGCCAACTGCTCTTTTAAGATGGGAATGACGCTGCCGGCGCTTCCCAGGACATTGCCGAAACGGGTGGTAATAAACCGGGTTTGGCGGGACCCGCCGCAGGCCTGTACATATTTCTCCGCAATTCTTTTGCTGACGCCCATGACACTGGTGGGATTGACCGCTTTGTCGGTAGAGATCATCACAAAGCGGGAAGTTTCGGCCGCCAGGGCGGCGGCCACCAGATTGCGGGTGCCCAGGATATTATTGTAAGCCGCCTCGATGGGACAGCGTTCCATCAAAGGAACATGTTTATAGGCGGCGGCATGAAAAATCAAATCCGGCCGGTAGCGCAGCAACAGTTCCCCCAGGCCGGGTCCATCGTTAACGCTGGCTATGAGGGCCTGCAGATCGACATCCGGGAAGCGGCGCTTTAAATCCAATTCAATCTCATAAAGATAATTTTCGGCGCGCTCCAGGATCATCAGGGTCCGGGGTTGAAACTGCGCCACCTGGCGGCAAAGTTCCGACCCGATGGAACCCCCGCCGCCGGTCACCAGAATCACCTGGCCCTTGATAAAATTCCTGACCCCGTCTTTTTCGATGTAAATAGGCGGGCGCGGCAACAGGTCCTCCAGTTCGATGTCCCGAACGTCGGACAGACGGAAGCGTCCATCCAGGACATCACCCAGGGATGGGACAATCCGGTAGCGCACCTGCCAGCGTTTGCACTCTTCGATGATTTCGTTGATTTGATCCAGCGGGGCGTCGGGCCAGGCGAAGATGATTTCCTGCACGCGGTGGCGTTTGATTCCTCGGGCAATCTGGTGGAGGCCGCTCAAGATGGGGACGTCGTAGAGCCGGAAGCCCCGGAACCTGCTATTGGGGGATACCATAACTACCGGCAGATAGTTGCTGGTGTGGGTGTCCATCTCTCGGATCAAAGTCTCCGCCTGGTCCACCGGGCCTATGATCATGACCCGGCGCCTCTCCCCGGCCGGGAGATAGATTTCCCGGAAGTGGCGCAGGAATAAGCGGGTGCCGCCGATCAGGATGATGAGCAGAATGGTGTTTAGGATATAAATGGATATGGGGATGGCGCCGACGTAAGGGCTGAGGAAAAATTCCAGGACGATCAGGATCACCATGCTGGTCAGGGCGGCCCGGATAATATTGCGCAGGTCGGTGAAACCGACATAGCGCCACAGACCTCGGTAGAGGCCGAGGAAATAGAACACCAAACCCTGAACCAGGACGAAATGCGGCAGGGTCAGCAGCATGGTATCGTAATATTTTTGGGGGATAAGGCCTTCAAAACGCAGCAGATATGAGCCGACATAGGCCAGAACCAGCAATGAAATTTGGAACAGGATCAGAAAGGGCAGCCGGTGATGGATGAGCCACTCCAGGCACTGCCTTAACTTAGGATTATCCCAGAAGAAAACGGAATTTTTCATCATATCCTTATGATGTTATGGCCGAGGCAAAGTCTGCTCTTGTTTAATGGGGAATAAAATCCGGCAGCACCGGAGCCAACTCCCGGGCAAAGGCGTCCAGGCGTTGCCGGGCTGCTTCCACATTGGGTTCTGCCGGCGTGATCAGGCGAATGAGGGCGCCATCCGTACGCCGGCGAGTGAGACCATCCACGACCAGGTAAAACTTATTCAGGTATTCGTTAGTAAACCACCGCCCCCGCTGGAGATACCAGTAATAGACCACCATGCCGGCGCCCATCTGCTTTAAGATCATGTAATTGACCGGCCTATCCTTGCCGATCCGGCTGATGCCGGTGTCTAATTGGGTCCAGCCGCCTCCGGTAAGACAGAGTTTGGGCGAGTGAACAAACCCGCCGGCCTTTTTCTGGGTCTCGTAGTAAGCGATCCATAAGGAGACCGGGGGCTGGCCGGGATGGCTGAATTCGGCGTTGAGGTGGGCATCGGATTTGGTGGCCTTGACCATTTCCGGGTCGATGTGGGCCGGCTGTCCATGCCAGGGGCCAAGTTCCATGGGGAAGCGGTCGAAACTCCGGCCCAACTCCACGGCCGGGGCCCGGGCCACCCGGATGGCAATGGGCCCGCCCAGGCCGACCAGGACCACGGCGAGGACCAGGTAAGACTCTATGGCCAGGGGACGCCTGGGCGAAAGGGTAGGGGGCGCAAACGAATCCGGGGGTATGGCTGACAGGGGTTGAAGCTTATTCAATATCCAGTTAATCAGGCTGAGGATTCCCAGGCAAAAAACAAAGATGAGCCAACCCGAAAAGGCGTGCCAGAATCCCGGCGACTGCAAGGCGGGAATGATGCCCATAGCCATGACTCTCAAGGCATTAGCCACGATGGCGGAGGGGATGAGGACCATGAGCAGCAGGAGGATTTTCCAGAGGCGGCGCTGAAAGAAATAGCAGAAGATAACCCCCAGGGCAAACAGGGCCAAAATATAGCGCAGCCCGCTGCAGGCCTCCACCATCTGCATCTGCCGGACACCCAGATCTATGACATTGCCTTGACAAAAGGCCGGGATGCCCACCAACTGCAGCATGGCGGTGGCCAGGCGGGAGGAGATGAGCTGTAGCGGCATCGTTAACTGTTTCGTCAGCAATCCCGGCAACGGGACCATCAGGATCAACAGGAAGAGCGGGAACAGTAGCAGACGCACCAGACCCCAGCCGCCCATGAGGAACAGTAAGCCGGTGATGACGATCACGAAGGAAACCCGGGGAATATAAACATCGGCGCCGATCTCGCCGACGATGTATAAGGCGAACCCCGCGGCGATGCACAGCAGTCCCAGCCAGGAAGGCCGCCAGAGATAGCTGCGTATCTGGGGCAACTTCAAGTAAACGATGTAACCGCTGACCAACGGCAAGAGCAGGCCGAAGGAATAGTCTTCGTTTTCAGCCAGGTCCACGAACAACTTAGACAAAACCGGCCAATAGAACCATAAGACGCCCAGGGCCAGCACCGCCATAGTGATCGGGATTAACCGGTTCAATGCCTTATCTTCAATGGTCATCAGTCAATTATTCTCCTCAGGCGCTCAGCAAATCCCACAGGCCCTCAAAGGTATTCACCGTAGCCTTCGGTTCGCCGCCGGGCGGGGGACTGGCCTCGCGATAGAGGCCGATCTTTTCCCGCACCCGAATCGTGTGCCACCCCAGGCGGTTGGGGGCGACAAAGTCTTTCCCGGGGTTATCCGCCACATAGACGCAGGCCGCGGCCGGCACGCCGCTGGCCCCCATAACCTCCTGAAAAGCTCTGGGGCTGGGCTTGCCCCAAGCCTCGCCATGGGCTCCGGTAAACATCAGATGATCGAACCAGGCTTCCAGACCCAAGGCGCGAAGTTTGTTCTGCTGCGTCGGGTGCGGTCCGTCGGAGATCAGGGCCAGAACCACGCCTCTGGCCTTGAGCAGTTGCAATAACCTTGGCGAGCCGGCAAATGGCTGAATCTGAGGCGGGTGTTCTCGGTAGACCCTGACTAACTCTTCTATCAGGGCCGCGGAAAAAACAACTGCCAACCTCTCCAGGGCCAGGTCGAAGATATTGCCCAGAGCGCCGGCGGCAAAGAAGCCGGCCGCAGTGTTAAAGAAAGATTCGGCATCGATTAACCCCAAATCATCCAGGTGTTGGGCCACCGCCATAAAGCCGCTGTGAACAAATTCCCGTTCCGGATACAGGGTGTCGTCCAGATCAAAAGCCACCAACTGAAAGATGCCCATGAAAATCCTTTATGGCCTGACAAAAACCGCCTCATCGTACCGCAGCATCGTCAGCCCGTCCCCTAGGTCGGCCGGCAGGGGAGATAACGCCCGCCCCAAGGCCATTTCAACGGCCCATTGGGGAAAAGGATAGCCGGCCTGGATGCTGAGGGGACAGCCGCCGCCGAATCTGGGATTAATCTCGATAAATTTGACTCCGCGGTCAGCCGGATAAATACATTGCAGGTTAATCATGCCCAGGCCCCCTCTCCGAGCCAAGGCCTGGGCCACCTGGCGGCCGGCTGCCATGATCTCTGGATTAAGCTCGATCCGAGACTTGCTTACTTCACCGGCGCGTACTTCTAATCGTTTCCGAGGCACTATTCCCTTTACGACTTGCTCGTGGTCAATAAAAACATCCAGGGTATATTCTTCGCCGGCGACATATTCCATGATTATTGGATTTGGCACATAGGAGTGAAAGAAAATTAACGATTCCCGGTTATCGAGGCGGAAGGTCATCTGACTGGCGCTGCCGTCCAGAGGTTTAATGAAGAGAGGGAACGAGTCTTCTTTTAGAGCGGCATCATAATTTACTACGCGGGGGGTGGGGATGCGGTTCTCCGCAAAAAAACCATGGGTCAACCGCTTGTCCCGGGCCAACCGTACTACTTCCGGAGAGGAAATAAGCACAAGCGTGCCTTGCTGTTTGAACAACTCCCGGCTTTCGGCCAATTTAAGCAGATCGGTGTCTAACAAGGAAACTAATAACTTTACGTGGTGACGACGGCAGATTTCCAGCAGGGACGGGATGTACTCTTCTTCCTGGATACGGCAGATGGGAAATGATTCATCGGTGACATAATAGGCCGGGGATAACGGGTTGGCGTCCACCCCCAGGATTCTGGCCGAAAGCCCCAGGTGGCGCATGGCCCGGCCAAAGGCTCGAATGAGGCTGACTCTTCGCCCCACATTGGCGAACAAAATAGTGAACGGGTCCTGGTTCATTCCGTCGTCTATGCTCCTATGGTCTTCGCCAAAAGGAGCCCTGCAGCTCTAGCCCAAAACCTCGAGAACCCCGTCCACGACCTGCTGGAAAGTCTCCGGGGTCATATGGCTAAAAAGCGGCAGCGCCAATCCTTTGGCAGACGCAGCTTCAGTTACGGGCAACCGACCCTGGTAGGTCTCCCGCAAAGCGCGGTAAACAGCTTGCAGGTGTAAGGCCGGGTAAAAATATTTCTTGGTCTGGATGCCGATGCGGTTCAGGTGTTGGTAGGTCTCATCCCGGGAGGCGCGGGCCTCATCCGAGATAAACAGGGTGAAATAGTTGCCCGAGCTCAAGCGGTTGGCGGGGATCTGCTGAAAGGTTACCCCCGGAAGATCCTTAAAGGCGGCCCGGTAGGTGTCGATGAGCTCATGGCGGCGGGCCACCAGGGAGTCCAACTTTTCGAAGCTGTGGCGGCCGACGATGGCATTGATCTCGGGCACTCGGGCCGAAAGGCCCAGCCAGGCAATGTCCTCACCGTCCGGGGACTTGCCGTAATCCCGCATCTGACGCAGTTGGTCAGCCAGGGCACGATTATGGGTGGTAATCAGGCCGCCTTCCATGGCGCTTATCACCTTAGTGGGACTGAGGGAAAAGACCTCGGCGTCGCCAAAGCCCCCGGAATAACGCCAGGCCCCATCTACCGTCTGGAACCTGGAACCCAGCCCCTGGGCCGAATCATAAATCAGCCGCAGGCCGCGATCTCTGGCTAACTGACCGAAGGCCTCATAATCGGGGGGGCAGCCGAAAACATTCACCGGCATGATGGCTGCCGTGTGGGGACTGATGGCCCGGGCCGCGGCCTGGGGGTCCAGGGTGTAGGTCCCGGGAGTAATGTCGGCGAATACCGGGGTCAGGCTGTTCCAGACCGCGGCGTGCGCGGTGGCGGTCCAGGTGAACGCCGGGAGGATGACTTCGCCGGTTAAATTTAGGGCCCTCAGGACCAACATCAACCCGGCGGTGCAGGATTGCACCATGATCGCCTGGGGTACTTGCAGCCGGTCCTCCACCAGGGCTTCGAACCGGCGGGTAAAGCGGCCCGTGGTAACCTGCCCGCTTTCCCAGGCCTGGCGGAATTCCTCGATCACGGACTCGTAATCGACCAGCGTGGGTTGAACGATAGGAATCAAGCAGGTTCAACCTCTTGAGTCCTGGTGGGGCGCGGATAACCGCTTTTAAGACGGCGCCGCAAAATCATAATTTACCCCCGCCGGGCCATACAAGCCCTCTCTCTTGAGCCAGGTTCCGAGCGTGCGTCGCAGGATGAAGAGATCCAACCTTAGGGACCAGTTGTCCACGTACCAGACATCCAGTTTGATGCGCTCCTTCCAGGGGATGGCATTGCGGCCGTTAACCTGCGCCCACCCGGTTATGCCCGGTTTAACCAGGAGCCGGCGGCGCTGAAAATCATTATACGCCGCCACTTGATAGGCCAGGGTGGGGCGGGGGCCTACCAGACTCATCTCGCCTCGCAGCACATTAAAAACCTGGGGCAACTCATCCAGGCTGGTGTGGCGCAGAACCCTGCCAACCCTGGTGATGCGGGCATCATTGACGGCCACGTTGAGCCCCAGGCCCATGGAGGCGGCATGGTCCACCATGGAACGGAACTTATAGGCTACAAAGGGACGGCCATCCTGGCCGATGCGCTCCTGGAGAAAAAATGCCGGTCCGGGGGATTCAAGCCGGATAAGCCCGGCAATCAACCAGAACCAGGGGCTCAAGACGATGAGAACCATCCAGCCGAGGGTCTGATCGATAATTGCTTTCACTAGCCTGGGAAAGCTCTGCATCTGACCGCATATTTCCTCAGCCCGGATTATCCCACCAAAAGCCTTTGGCCGGGATTTGCTGAGGCGATAAAATACCCAGCGATTGCCGGCCGCGAACCACAAACTAACCTGCGGCGCTAAAATAATAGTTTTGGGGCCTTTCCCGGAGAATAATCCCGGAAAGTTTCCCTCATTTTTAAACAAATTATCTCACAACTTTTATGTTAGCACAAACTGCTACCAAAAAGTTAAATTTTCCTCATACTTTGTCCACGAAAACCGGCTGCATTTGACCAGGGTCTTCGGGGAGGTCAGGTGGGCCAAGTTAAGGTGGGTCGGGTTTCGTTGGAGGTTGGGATTGGGAATGGGATATAATACCGACATTGATGTATCTGTTGATCTTGCAATTCCAGAGAACACAAATATGCCTCATGAAATACATCCAGGCGCAAGAGCAAACCGAGTATAAGCAGATAAACTTGAAACAGCTATCAAAGAGTTAACGAATTATTCGAATTGAAGTAGAAAATTGTCTGGTAGCTTCCTCGCGGCTTTCGATAAGTCCTTCGGTCCCAAAGCCATCTCCCAGGTCATCCTCGATCAAACATGAACATCATAGGTTCTCACGCGGCAGGCAAACTATGGTGAACCAGAAGTGCTCGATGGCGTTGACTATCTTGGCAAATTCAGCCAGCCCCACCGGCTTGGTAATATAACAATTTGCCCCCAAGCGATAACTTTTAATGATATCCTCCTCGGCCTGAGAGGTGGTCAAAATTACTACGGGGATGGTTTGAAATTTAACATCCGCTCTGATTGTGCTGAGAAAGGTGCGTCCGTCCATCCGGGGCATATTTAGATCCAGAAGAATCAGATCGGGCCGGGGCGCACCGGCATTTTTCCCCTCGCGGCGCAGAAAGGCCAGGGCTTCCACCCCGTCGCCGACTACGTGCAAGTCGATCAAGATCTTGGATTTGGCGATGGTGTACCGGGTCAGTTCCACGTCCGCCGAGTCGTCTTCCACCAAGAGAATTACTGCGGATTCAAGCCCCATATTGTCCGTCCTCCTCTCACGCCGGAATGGTGAAGTAAAACGTGGCGCCGCGGCCTAACTCCGATTCGGCCCAGATGCGGCCGCCATGGCGTTCCACAATTTTCTTGCAAATAGCCAGGCCGATGCCGGTGCCCGGATATTCTTCTTTGGTATGCAGGCGGCGAAACACGTTAAAGATGCCTTCGGCATACTGGGGTTGAAAACCGATACCATTATCACGGACGGCCATCACCCACTCCCGGCCTTCCTGTCTGGCCGAAATGTGAATCCGGGGAGGCTGGTTGCCGTGAAATTTGAGGGCGTTAACGATAAGATTCTGCAGCAAATTCCTCATCTGGAGAGGATTAACCTTTAGGGTCGGGAACGCCTCATGGGTGATTTCCGCCTGTTTTTCTTGAACCAGGGGTTGAATATCGTTGAACATCCCCATGAGGATATCATTAATATCAGTTGATATGAGAGTGAAATCAGCCCTTCCCACCCGGGAGAGGGCCAGGAGGTCATTAATCAGGTCCTTCATCCGCTTGGCGCCGTCAGTGATGTAACTCAGGTATTTATCCGCCTGGTCATCCAACCGCCCCTGATATTGAGTGGCCACCATTTCTGAAAAATTGCCTATCTTGCGCAGGGGCTCCTGAAGATCGTGAGAGGTGACGTAAGCAAACTCTTTCAGTTCCTGGTTAGACCGCTCCAGGTCTACCAGGGTCCGTTGCAACTTCTCTTCCGCCTGCTTGCGCTCGGTGATGTCTTGAACCGAGCCGAAACCCCCGAGCAACCGGCCTTCCGGGTCGAACTCCAATTCGGCCTTCTCGCTCACCCACTTCACTTCGTCCCCCACCAGGATGCGGTGTTCGATGTCGTAAGGCTCACCCGTTAAGGCCGCGGTCCACTCTTGGTCGACATACCCCCGGTCATCCGGATGGACCGCAGCCAGAAACATCTCATAGGTCAACGCAGCGCCTAAAGGAATCCCGAACATACGATAGGTTTCGTCGGACCAGGTCAATGTGTTACGCTGCACATCCAGCCGCCAGCTGCCTGCATGGGCCACGGCCTGGGCCCGATTTAAGTCTTCCCGGCTCTCTCGCAGCTCCTCTTCGACCCGCTTGCGCGGCGTGATGTCTTCGAAGACGGTAACGAATTGACCCGGTTTGGGTGAAGTGACGGAGATTTGAAAGTGCCGCTGCATGGGCGGAAAAAAAGTTTCGAAGGCATAAGCCCGGCCTGTTTGCGCCACCCTGGCAAATTCTTCCAGATAAGGGGCCGCTCCCGCTCCATAAGCGATACTGGCCAACTGGCCTTGAACCTGTTCCGATTTCAGACCGGTGTGTTTTTCAAAGGAAGGGTTGGTGGAGACAATGCGGTAGTCCATCGCCCGGCCGTGGTCATCGTAGACCAACTCGTGCAGGGCCACACCCTCTCTCATACTTTCAAATAAGGTCCGGAACCTGGTCTCGCTTTCCCGCAGCGCTGCCTCGGCCTGCTTCCGTGCAGTGATGTCGGTAACGAAAGCGTAATAAAAAGACGGCTCCCCTTGCTTATCCCGACGCAAATGGACCAATATTTCCACCGGCACGCGGGTTCCGTCCTTTCGCCGATATTCCTTCTCATAGCGTACCGGCCGGCCGGTGCGATGCAACTCCTCGAGGATGGCGGCCTCTTTCTCCTGCCATTCCGGGGGTGTGAGATCTTTACTCCAGTTAAGAGCCGAAAACTCTTCTTTGCTATAACCCAGCAGCCGAGGGAAAGCCGAATTGTATATATCTATGCGCCCGTCGAGATAACCGGTTCCGAAAGGTTGAGAGGAAAGCTCCACTAAATCGGCCAGCAACGTCGCTTGCCGTTGACTCTCTCGCAGTTCTTCTTGAGCCTTAACGATGCTCATCGGTCCAAATCCCCGCCCCTATGATGAGCTACAGGCAGGTAAGGATAGATGTTGAGTTGAACCCGAGGGGCTCTTCACCTTAATGTCCTCCGCGCCGCTCGATCATTTTATTTTTGTAGTTCTAAATAGCGGCAACTAGTTGTGGATATGGGTCGAAGATCGAAATGGTGAATGGAGTCCCCCAAATCAACTATGTAAACCACTCGGACCATTCACTTGCTGGTCGGGGACATGCACCTGTCCGGCTGAGTGTGTCATTGAGGATACAATATATGCCCCGGATGAAGCAAGACAAAGACGGCAATCGGGAGATTCAAATTCAGAGTTGCTGGACTTATCCACTCCCAAGGGTGGGAAGCTCTCAGGAAAGACCTATAATTTCCCGGTCAGGTGAAAGGAAAATCTCTCTTGTGAACCAGGTGGGTGAGAAACTCGGAGCCAGGATCAGGGCCTGCCTCTGATACCTCCAGCAAAGGCGATGGAATGGCTCTTGAATCTTCCCCCCGGCGTAGTCGAATCTATGGCGCCGGCCACCCCATAATCGGCACCACGCTGACGCTATTCTTAGGGCTGCCCTCGATAACCCGATCGCTGTACGCCACGTAAACCAGCACATTGCGCTCGTGATCGAAGAAGCGCACGACCTGAAGCTTTTTGAATACGAGGCTGCGGTGCTCGTCGAAGACGCTCTCGCCGTCCTTGAGCTCGCCGAGAATCTTGATCGGGCCGACCTGACGACAGGAGATGCTGGCGTCACTGGTGTCCTCCGCCACGCCCAATCCGCCCTTCACCCCTCCCGTTTGCGCCCGGGCGATGTAACAGGCGACGCCCTGGACTTTGGGGTCGTTGAAGCTGTCAACCACGATCTTGTCGTTGGGCCCGAGCCAGCGAAAACGCGTGCTGACTGAGCCGGTGGTGCCGCGTTCGGGGCGGCTGATGATCCACCATCCGAAGAGCAGAACGAACAAGAGAATCACGCCTCCGATAATAATTCCGATCCGTTTCATGATGAATTGCCTTCCTAAATAGAATTTGCACCCCAACTGGAGCAATTGGGGGGATGAGGCGATAGATGAGACAATGGTTAGCGATCACACGTTATTCCGACACTGGAGATCACGGTCGGGGCCAATAGTTAATATTCAAATCCACCCTGTCAATTCTGGGTGGCGTCCGGGAATTTTGCCAAAAAGATCTCGGCTTCCGGGGGCACGGAGGTGAAATGGACCAGGAAGGCCGGGGGGGATTCGGAGAGGTGAGCCACCACCTTGCCGTAAAGGTCGTCGGAGATTTCGTGGTCGTCGGGGTCGTACAGGGAAATCCGCAGGTTCGCCAGCGGAGAGGGGAGGACCTTAGAGTGAATTTCGACCATATTAGGGGCTATTTTGGTGATGGCCCCCCCATGCCCCAGCTCTCCGGTATGCTTCCAATCCACTACGACAAATTGGACGGGGAGCCTGTGCTTGAGTTCTATCCAGGTAATCTCCTTTTTCAGGGGCAGAAAGAGCTGGAAATCTCCACCTATACCTCCCACTTCATGGATGGTCAGCGGTTTTTTGACCCCTTTGGGCATAACCTTCATGGCGCTGTCTATCCGCAAGATATCGCCGCATTCGTCCAGGGTGCTGTCTGAGATAAAGATTTGGCCGCCCACGGTATAGGATTCAATGCGGGCCGTGAGATTGACGGCGCGGCCCACCACGGCATACTTGATTCTCTTCTGAGAACCGATGTTGCCAACCACCACCTCGCCGGTGTTGATACCCACGCCTAAGGCGATCTCGGGGTACCCGGCCCGGCGATTTCGTTCATTGACCGAGGTCATAGCCACTTGCATTTCCACGGCGCAGGCCACGGCGCGCTGCGGGTCGTCGGGGCGCAGGACGGGAGCCCCAAAGATTACCAGGATGGCGTCGCCAATGAATTCGTCGATGGTGCCCTGGTACTTCTGGATGATTTCGGTCATGGTCTCCAGATAGATATTGATCATCGCCACCACATCCTCGGCGGGCAGACGCTCACTTAAAGAGGTGAAGCCGCGCAGATCGGCCATGAGCATAGTAGCAGGCCGCTTTTCACCCCCTATTTTCAGTCCGCCATTCTCCAGAATCGCATCGACGATTTCATCCGATAGGTAGCTGCCGAAGGTCTGGCGAATAAACCGGTTGCGCAGTTCCAGGGCGGCGTTGAGTTCATGCAATTGTCGCTGTTGGGCTACTTTTAGATCCAGCAGCCGCTTTTTTTCCAGACAGGCCTGCACCCGGGCTCGCAGCAGCACCGGATTAAAGGGCTTGCGCAAATAGTCTGCCGCCCCCAGTTCAATGCAGCGGATGGCGCTGTCTATTTCGTCCAAGGCGGAAATCATAATGACCGGCAGGTCCCGCCAGGTTTCGGACTTCTTCAGGTGTTGGAGCACCTGGTACCCGTTCAACTCCGGCATCATAATATCGAGGAGCACCAGATCGAAAGCGCCGGTGGCGATCATCTCCAGGGCCCGGCGGCCATTATCTGCCACCTGCACCGTGTAGCCTTGACGCTCCAGATAGCGGGAAAGCAAGTCGCGGTTTATCTCATTATCATCCACCACCAGGATTGCGCCGCTTTCGCCTCCGGTGACGCCCGCCCTATCCGGAGCCGATTCCCGCAGACTGGTCAGGGCGCGGTAAATCAGAGATGACCGGTCGGAGACTTCCGGGCCTGATGCCATAAGACCGGCATCGATCTTGGAAAAATCGATAATTTCGTTGACCCGGGAGAGAAAGAGTTCGGCGGCAGAGTGAATCTTCCTCAGGTCAAGGATAATGTCCAACCGCCCTTGCTCGGCGGCGTTCTCAAGCAAAATCTCACTGAAACCGATGATGCTGTTTAAGGGGATGCGCACTCTATAGTGCAGGTTGGCAACCAGGGATGCCAGATTGAAAACGACATCGCTGGAGGCGACCTGGCTTGGGTCCAGGAGGTCGTTGATTATCTCCAGAAGGTTATGGCCGGCAGAGAGAATCTGGTTAAGGTCGGAAACATAACCCGCCAGGCCCAGATCATCGGCATCTCCCAACAACATTTCACTATAACCGATGATGGCGTTCAGGGGTGTCCGCAATTCATGGCGCAGATGGGCCCACAGGGCCAGTGGGGTTTGTCCGCCATCAGTTTCGGAACCGGGGCCTCTCTGGACGGCCGGAGTAGTTTCCTGGGTTTCGGTCTGACGGGGGTCGGATTCGTTGGTATCCATGGTTCGGCTAAGTCGTCTCCTTGCCTAAAAACCCTTGGATTTTTTCCACCAGACGGCGAAAGTCGATGGGTTTGGTGTCATAGTCATTGCACCCCGCGGCTAAGGATTTTTCCCGGTCTCCCGCCATGGCATGGGCGGTGAGGGCAATAATGGGAATGGACCGGGTCTCGGGCATGGCTTTGAGCAGGCGGGTCGCTTCCCAGCCGTCCAGGCCGGGCAGGCTGATGTCCATGAGGATCAGGTCAGGGGCTTCCGAACGGGCCAGATCAACTGCCTGTTCGCCGTCCACCGCGATGACCATCTCAAAGCCGGCCTTGAGCAAGCGCCGCGATAACATGTCGCGATTCATTTCATTATCTTCTACCAAAAGGATCTTGGGCATGGAGTTTGGGCTCCTTAGGCAATTTCTTTCTTAGCCGGTCTATGAGCGGTTTTCAATTTGCTCTTCTCAAGGCAGGATTTCACCAATTCGCGGACTTCGCCCAGCAATTCTTCTCGCGGGCTGGCGTTTTTCCGGATGATCTCCAGGACATAACCATTCAGGCGCACGCGGTCTTCTTTGGTTAAATCTTTGGCGGTGACGACGACGATGGGAATGGTCCGCCAGTTTTCGTGCTGGCGCACCCGCTCGATAAATTGGAACCCGTCCATCTCCGGCATCATGAGATCCAGTAAAATTAACATCGGCCGGGTCTCGGCCAAACGCTCCAGGGCGACGCGCCCATTTTCGGCCGCGATGACCTCACACCCTTCTTTCACCAGCAACCGCCGGAGAATCTCCTGGGTATCGGGATCGTCTTCAACGACCATAACCGGACCGGGTTGAGGATGACGCCGATACTTTTCCAGAACCGCCAGCAGGCGTTCACGCTGGATAGGCTTGGTCAGGTAATCCGAGGCCCCCAAGGCGTAGCCCAGGTTCTTATTATCCACGAAAGTCAGCATTACTACGGGTATATCGGCTAAGGCGGGATCGGCCTTAAGTTCCGTCAACACCGCCCAGCCGTCCAGGCCCGACATCATCACGTCCAACGTAATGACGTCAGGCTGGAGTTCTCTGGCCAGACGCAACCCTTCCTCCCCCTCGGCAACGGTCTGCACGCGAAAACCATCCTTGCTCAAAAAACGTTTCAGGAGGTCGCGGGTATCCGGATCATCTTCAATGACCAGGACCGTACTCGAGCCATCCGGGACCAACGGCTCAGGCGGTTCGGTCAGGGGAGCGGCTGCCGGGGGTTGGACCTTGACCCGGGCCGGGAGTAGAATCGTAAAGGTAGTGCCGCGTCCGGGCTCGCTAACGGCGCTGATCTCTCCTCCCATCATCTGACAGAAGCGATGGGTGATGGTCATCCCCAGCCCGGTGCCGCCGAATTTCCGGGAGGTTGAGGCATCGCCCTGGACGAACGGTTGGAATAGTTTCTCCATCTGCTCCGGGGCCATGCCGATGCCCGTGTCACTGACGCTGAATTTAATCCAGTCGACGCCGCCTATGAGCTCGCGGGAGGCTTCCAGGGTAATGGTGCCATTTTCGGTGAATTTACAAGCATTACTGAGCAGATTGAACAAGGATTGCCTTACCTTGGTCAGGTCGGCATGCATGACGCCCAGATCAGCGGCACAGTGTAACTGAAGCGTATTGGCGTTCTTTTCCACCAGCGGCTTGATGGTATTGACCACATCTTCGATCACCCGGGAAATACCGAAAGATTCCAGGAATAGATCCATTTTGCCGGCTTCGATCTTGGACAGATCAAGAATATTGTTGATCAGGCTCAGGAGATGATTGCCCGAGGCATGAATCTTTTCCAGGTCGGGGATAAAATCTTCCTGCCCCTTATCTTTGGCGTCTTCCATCAAGATTTCGCTGTAGCCGAGGATGGCGTTCATCGGGGTGCGCAGCTCGTGGCTCATGGTGGCCAGGAAAGCGCTTTTGGCCTGATTGGCGGCATCGGCGGCATCCTTGGCTTTCGTCAGGGTCGCTTCAATTTTCATGGGCTCGGTCAGATCGCGGGTCAGCATGGCAAAGCCGCGTAGATTGCCGGCCTGATCCCGGATCGCCGTGAAGACCACATTGGCCCAGAAGGCTGATCCGTCCTGGCGCACCCGCCAGCCCTCGTCCCCGAATTGCCCCTTGGCGGCCACCACGTCCAGGTCGCTCTGGGGCTTGCCGCTCTGGATATCTTCTTGGGGATAAAACCGTGAAAAATGCTGGCCGACGATCTCCTCGGCGCTATAGCCCTTGATCCGCTCGGCGCCGGCATTCCAGCTCACCACGCGCCCCTCCGGGTCAAGCATGACGATGGCGTAGTCGGTCACGCTCTCTACCATCAGCCGGAAACTTTCCTCGGTCCAGCGCAGTGTCTCTTCTACATGTTTGCGCGCCGTATTATCGGTACCGATCAGCAGATAGCCGATGATGGTGTCTTGGGCGTCGCGCAGGGCCGTGACCGAGACGATGGCCGGAAAGCGGCTTCCGTCCTTGCGGATATAGGTCAGTTCGTAGATGTCCTCGATGCCGCGGGAGGCCTTGAAGACCAGGGCCTCGAAACCCGGCGTGATCGTGGTTTCAAGTTCGAGGCTCAAGGCTTCGGCGCGGGCGATCACCTCCTGCGGATCGGAAATCGCCGCCGGCGTGATCTTGTCTACCACTTCGGCGGCCGTGTAGCCGAGCATGCGTTCGGCGCCGACATTGAATATTTGAATGACACCCTGGGCGTCGGTGGCGATACTCGAGAAGTTGGCGCTGTTGAAAATCGCCTTCTGCAAGGCTCCCGCTTTCAGCAGAGCCTCTTCCGCCTGTTTGCGCGCCGTATTATCGGTACCGATAAGCAGATAGCCGATGATGGTGTTTTGGGCATCGCGCAGGGCCGTGACCGAGACGATGGCCGGAAAGCGGCTTCCGTCCTTGCGGATGTAGGTAAGTTCGTAGATGTCCTCGATGCCGCGGGAAGCCTTGAAGACCAGGGCCTCGAAACCTGGCGTGATCGTGGTTTCAAGTTCGAGGCTCAACGCTTCGGCGCGGGCGATCAGCTCCTGCGGATCGGAAATCGCCGCCGGCGTGATCTTGTCTACCACGTCGGCGGCTGTGTAGCCCAGCATGCGTTCGGCGCCCACATTGAATATTTGAATGACACCCTGGGCGTCGGTGGCGATACTCGAAAAGTTGGCGCTGTTGAAAATCGCCTTCTGCAAGGCCCCGGCTTTCAGCAGAGCCTCTTCCGCCTGCCTGCGCTTAGACTGCGAGACCAGCCAATTTTGGTCGGAGCTATTTGACATTTCTCCTCTCTCCTGGGAGGTCACAGACTGTTTTCAGGGCCGTTCAAGTTAACCTGCTGAAAGTCAGGGCACAGGGGCCCGAAGGCCCCCATGGTTATGGCGAGTAAATTGTCTGCATACGTCTCCGAGATCAGGTAACGCTAAACGGGAACTGCTTCCTACCTTAAAGACTCCGCCTATTTTAGATTCTTCGGGGGAGCAAACGTGGGCAGCATCACGGCGTCGATACCCTGAGCCACGCCGTTGGTCGCGATCATGTCGGCTTTGACGATGTTGGCGCCATTCACCAGATATTTGTCGCCCACCTGGGTGAATTTCATGACCCCGGCGTTGTCGGTGGGGCACAGGGTCTTGCATTCTTTCAGAGCGGGCAGATCCTTGGCCATGTACTTGCCCGGGGTGATGTGAAAGAACACCACGTCCCTGACGATGGCCGGATCGCCCATAATCTTATCAATGGTTGCCTTGGGCACACTGGTGAAGGCGGCGTCAGTGGGGGCAAAAACCGTGAAGGGACCCGGCATCGACTTCAATTCCTGCACATTGGCTTTATCCACGAGACTCAAGAATGTCTTATAGTTCCCGGCGGCCGCCAGGGTATCGTAAAGGTTGGTGGGTGTTTGCGCCATGGCCATCCCAAAGGGGACCAATACCAACATCAGGGTCACTAAAGCAATTCTTAATTTCATTGTTTTTCCTCCTGGAAAATTTTATGTTGCTGTGAGTAATTCATCCCGTTAAGCGTTACCTCATCTCGGAAAACCCAGCCTGTTTCCGTATTCCGTAAAACAGGTCCTTGCTTATCCTCGCCCGCCGCTTTCTTCCCTGGCCGGGGTGCACCTCCTGGTCGACTGCCGCACTCCTCTTATAGCCGCCCAAGGAGGAACAGGATGAGAATGATTATCAGGACCGTCCCCAGAATACCACTCGGGGCATAGCCCCAACTCTGGCTATGCGGCCAGGTCGGAAGGGCGCCGACGAGAAAGAGGATGAGCAGGATAATGAGAATGGTGCCGAGCATGGTATTTCCTCCTTTTTGGCTTGTGGTTTACCAGAATTATGCGGCAGCCTCAGCACTACTTGACTTCCGCCACTTTCCCGGTCCCGGCTCTTGCCCCGGCTTCGGGGCCTCTTTGCCGTTCTTAATCTGGATGTTAACGGTGATACTGTCCGACTTCCAGTCAGGTTAACGAGCCACCAAACCCAAAAGACCTATGATAATTAAGTAAATCGCCACAATGTAATTCAAGAGCCTGGGTATCAGGAGAATTAAGATTCCTGCAATCAGTGAGACCAACGGCGTCAGATAAACAGTTGGGAACATTTCCAGTCTCCTTATTAAAGATTAAGTTGATCATTGATTCGTGATGAATCAAGCCTAAAGTCGTCCGAGGAGGAACAGGATGAGAACGATTATCAGGACCGTCCCCAGGATACCGCTGGGTCCATAACCCCAGCTTTGGCTATGTGGCCACCTGGGGAAGGCTCCAATCAGCAAGATAATGATAATAACGAGCAGAATCAGTCCCATTTCCATCTCCTTTTGCCGCACTATCGGAGTGCAGCCCGGGTATGGCTGAAGGGCTGCTACGGCCCTTCAGCTCCACGGGTATATTGCTACGTGGCTATTTGGCGGGCGGCGGCGGCATATTTTTTCCGGCCCCCATGCCCATACCACCGGGACCCATGCCCATTCCCATGCCCACGCCCATGCCCATATCGAAATCGGGGGCGATCTTCTTGGCTTCCAACCGGTAGACCGCCGTCTTCTCCTGCATCTGGTCTCTCAGGGCGTTCAACTCCTTCTGCTTGGCCTGGATGGCGTTTTGTTCAGCCCCCCCTGCCTTCCACATGGCCGCCAGTTCCGCATGCTTGACCATCAATTGCTTGCGCAGATCGGTGGTTTCGGCTTGCATCTTTTCCATGAGGTCGAAAATCTTGCCGGCCTGATCCGGGGTCAGATTCATCCCCGGGCCCGGGCCCTTGCCCTTACCCATGGGCTGGGCCCAGACCGACGCCGCTAACCCCAAGCTCAGCGCCAGGGCCAGAACCAGTCGCAACGATACTTTCCTTACATTCTTCATTAGCTTGGATCTCCTATTTCTCAATATTATTAAGGAATTCGCCTTCCATGGTGAGGTCTTCCTGGATCAGAAAACCGCCGGGGTTCGTTGTGCCCGTCCCCTCAAGTCGCCTGGGCCTGAGCAAAACGATGCCAAGCTCGTTCATTTACTCCCAATGCTTCTTGAACTCCTTTTCCGCCTCTTCCTTGGTGATGCCGTATCTCTCCTGGATTTTGCCCAGGAGTTGATCACGTTTTCCAGCCACGACGTCCAGATCATCGTCGGTGAGTTTGCCCCATTTCTCCCTGACCGTGCCTTTGAATTGCTTCCAGTTTCCTGCCACTTGATCCCAGTTCATAATGTGTCTCCTTTACTTCAGTATTTGCTGAAAAATCTGTTGCCGCGACTGCTGCGGTTGCCTCATGGGCGGAGGGACATCATCGCTCCCTGAGCCATCATCGGCCCCGGCTGCGGCTGAGCCCATATCACCCGCAGGGCTGCAAACCCGCCCCAGAGTTAGCGGTCATGCTTGTTCTTCTGCCCGTGCTGGCCGCCATCATGCTTGTCCTTCTGCCCGTGTTGGTCTCCATCATATTTTTTCATCTGTCCTGGGGGCATGTGCTGGCCTTGCTCATGCTTGTAATTCTGCCCCTGGTAGGCGTGTTGGCCTTCCTCGTGCTTATTCATCTGGCCATGCTGATCTCCCTCATACTTTTTCCTCTGGCCCGGGGGCAGGTTGTCCCCTTTCCAGCCGGTTTTATTCCCTTTGGCCCATCCCGGGGGCTGCCTAAAATAAGGGGCCTCGATCTGGCGAAACCTCTGGGGGACGTCCTGGACCCGTTCCCACGGTCCCCCCATGTCCCTGCCCCGATACCAATTGCCATCATGCTGGTAGTAATATCTCTGATCGTAGCGGAACAGGTCGGCATTGGCATTGGGGGCGTATTGCACTCCTGGTGCCCCCGGGATGGGTGCCCATTGAGGATTGAGTCCGGAGAGCAGCTGTGAAATCAATTGTTGGACTCCCGATTGTTGCGCATTCACCGAAGTGGCGCTAAAAGCCAGTCCGGTTATGAACAACACCAGCATCAAAACCCTAAAAAGTGCTTTCATGGTCAACCTCCTGTTGACGTTCAACATCCTGTAGACTCGTTAATTGCCAGGGCTGCAGCCCTGGGCAACCGGCCTCACCTCGCCCCTTTCCCGTGCCGTCTATGCCCTGGCAATCACCATTAAATATTTCGGTAAATTATGACGCTTCCTAAAATCATAACAGTATCAAAGCATCTCTTTCTTCGGGGGTGAGTTCGCTTACCAAGAAGTCCAGGTGCATTCTCTCGCAATCGAATCCGGCGCTCTTGATAATTTCTTGTCTCTTGGCAGCAGATTCGGCGGCCAGGATTTGGTTCTTGAATGCCGCATCGCGCCGCATTTTTTCCACAAAGGCCCTGGCTGATTCAATGGACATAATGGTCTCCTGTGGGCTGAATTTCGCGATACAAGGGACTTTCTGCCCTTCACAGTTCAGGGGGTAATCAACCCTGAGGCTTCTGGGACGCCCGGCTTGGCCGGAAGTGGACGTTTGAACCCGCATGCACATGGTTTTTACTCCGTGGTTATCCGGGTCCGCCGCACGTCGAGCTTCGGCCCCTCGGCTGAAAAGTTAACGTCATAGTGATGGACCTCTCCTGCCTTGGTGGTCATATGGGGGAACCGCACATCGGAGGTGCTGCCGCTGGCGGTATAAGCCTTTAGGATCAAGAGGTAAGTCCCGGTTTTCCGGCCGATCACCCGCAGGTTATAGAGGCCGCTGATGGGATTGCTCAGGTGGATGTCCCTGGTCTCAGGACCCGTCCGGTCTCCGGAAGGATTGATAAGCACCAGCTCCCCCGGGGGGGAGCCCCCAGTCTCGGATTCGATGCTGATGTCCAAAGTCTGGGCGGCGGCGGCGCCTGGGAAAATGGCCAGACCCGCGGCGATGAAGAGCCCCATCGCCAGCCAGGCGGATAATTTGGTTACTCGATTCATGGTAATTTCCTCCGGTAGTAGGGTTTAGGCGGACTTATTTGTCTTCTACATCAAGTTCCTGCATACGTTGCTCGGCGGCTTTCTGCCGCTGGCCGGCATCCTGCTGGCGCTTGACGGCGTCTTGTTTGCGCTTACCGGTATTTTCCAGTTGTTTTGCCTCCCGTTCGAGTTCCTCCCTTTGCTCTTGCCGCTTCTGCCGTAACTCTTGCAGTTGCTTGTCTTCCGTCTTTGCATCGCCTTGGGCCAGGACCTGGCCCGCCAGCCCGAGATTGCCGGGGATTACCAATAAACCTACCAGGAGCATCGCCCCCAGTCCCTTGATCTTTTTCATCTATCCCTCCTCCCAGTCCAAAAAGTAAATCAACTTAAAAATAAGCACTAAGTTGCTTGGCGGCAAGAGGCGGCCAGGCAACGATATACCGTCAACCGATCATCGTTTTCGGCCTGGGCCACCGGCCCCATCTGACCCCGTTCCCTATCCATAAATTCCTTACCCTTTCAAGCCCCTTAGCCGTGAATGCAATCCTATCGAACCTTGTCGCGTAATATAATGCTCATTGATCAGATGTCAAGGTTTCCATTGGTTAATAATGCTATCTATAAAAATATATAGTTTTAATGATTTATATATTGACTCATTGATCAAAATATATTTTTAGCTTGACTTATGTGGCTATATAAAATAATATCTCAGGGACAATGGAGGGAAATATGGAAAATAACCTAGTGCTGACCACAGAGGAAGCGGCGGCGTTTTTGAAGCTGACGCCCTTCACGGTGCGGGATTATGCCCGGCGGGGAATTCTGCCGTCCCGCAAGGTGGGCAAGGGGTGGCGGTTTTATAAGCCTGATCTGCTGGCCTGGTTAAGGGACTACGAGGCTCCGCATTGAGGCGGAAAGCTATGAGGAAATGCACCGGGAAGAGGACCGAGGGCCTCACCTCGCCGAAGAAACCCAATTAAGGAGATCAGAGGGATGAAAGGAAACGGTCCGATGTCGGTGTTGGTGCTCATCCTGGCTCTGTCTATGGCCTGCGGGTCCGAAAACCAGAGGGAGCTGGGGCCGGGAGAAGAGGCCGGGTACGACCGGATGTACGACCCGAAGACTGTGGCGACAGTAAACGGCGAAGTTGTATCGGTCGCCCAGATTGCCGACCGGGGCACTGGTTATGGGGCTAGCCTGACCCTGAGGGCGGACAAGAAGACCATCCTGGTGTACCTGGGTCCGGGTTGGTTCATCGAAAAACAAGGCCTCGCCTTCGCGCCCCGAGATCAGGTGGAGATCACCGGATCCCAAATCACCTTTCAAGGGAAACCCGCTATTATCGCCTCCATGGTGAAAAAGGGCGACAAGAGCCTTAAACTGCGGGACCCCGCTGGCATCCCAGCCTGGGCCGGCGCCGACAACCACAGCGCCTCAATAATTGGCAAATGGCTGTTGCAGGAAATGATCGAAAATAGCGAGTTTAAACATCCTAACGAAACTGCCGAAAAAAAATGGGGTAATCTCGAAATATTTAGCAATAATACTTTAGAATTTTACTCTTCTGATACGCGGGGAAGCTGGAACATACTTAATGATGGACGAATAAAAGTTGTATCTGATTATTGGGGAACATTTTTCATGTCCACTGAAGGAGATAAGCTAATAATGGTTTTTCCTGACGATCAAACCAAGTATATTTATAATAAAATAAAATGATATTATTGTGTATAACTCCAGTTATATAATTATTACGTCAAAGTTAAGTAGGATTTCGTTGAACCTTCCAACCTGAAATAAGTATTGCCGCAGAGGCGAACAACCGCGTCGCTGCATTTCGTCATTGGGCTGTTACGTTAAGTCAGAAATGAGGAGTGCTCTATGCGCAAGCGCATTATCGGTCATGACCCGGGTGCTGTCGCAGCCGCCGAGCCCGGCTGGATTGACCTTGAACCCCTGGCAGAGGTCGAAATCACTTCCGAAGACGTTGACCACCCGATTGAATCGGCACTGATTCCGGGGATAACCTCGGGTTGGCGCGCGGCGGAACCAGGGGAGCAGACCATCCGCCTCTGGTTTGATGAGCCGCTGAGACTCAAACGGATCCAGCTATTGTTTCAGGAAGGGGAACAGGGGCGCACCCAGGAGTTCGTTTTACGGTGGTCGCCGGACGGCGGTCAGTCGTACCGGGAGATTGTGCGCCAGCAATATAACTTCAATCCCCCGGAGACGGCGCGGGAGATTGAAGACTACAACGTCGATCTCGACGGGGTAACGGCCCTCGAATTGAAAATCGTGCCGGATATAAGCGGTGGCGACGCCCTGGCATCGCTGGCCCAACTGCGGGTAGCGTAATTATCCGACTGACTTCGGCCTGGTACGGGGCTTTACCTTACTGTAACTCTGCATCACGGATCCCTTGAAGGTGTTGGTCGCCGGGTATTGGATCACCGGGGGATACTGTTCCAAAGAGCTCCGGCTCCCCAGAACCAAGAATAGCTCAGCAAATTGCTGGGTAAAAATCTTCTCTTGGCTCACCCCCAACTTCCTAATATTTTGATATCAAGGCCGAAAGGCCCCCAAATCTTATTCTCCTACCGGCGATAATGAAAAAGGCCACCTTCAAGATTCGGCGCAAAATCATCCTGGCTTTCCTGTTCAGCGTCCTGTCGGTGCTGAACCCTTCTACACCACCAAGCAGGTAGGCCGGGGAACCGGGTTGGGTCTTTCCGTGACTTATGGCATTGTGGAGAAGCATGGGGGCCACATCGAGGTGGAGAGCGAAAAAGGGAAAAGTTCCACTTTTACCGTGATTCTTCCGGTCCTCAAGAAGACTGACCCCGGCTGAGGATTTCATGAACATCGCCGTAGTCGATGATGAAGTAATTGTTCAGAAAAGGCTAAAGGGGGCCTTGGAAAAAGAAGGACACCAGGTGGATACCTTTGCCTCGGGGGAGGATCTGCTTCGGGACCTGGAAGGCGCCGGGTATGACTTGATTTTTTTAGACGTGGTCCTGCCGGGGATCAGCGGCATGGAAGTGTTGCAACAGGTGAAGGCCCGGGTCCCTGACACCGAAGTCATTCTTATCACGGGTCACGCCTCCATTGACCATGCGGTGGCGGCCATCAAGAAGGGCGCCTTTTACTATGTCGAAAAGCCCCTCCGCCTGGAGGAAATCCGCAACCTGACCCGTAAAGCCCTGGACCGCAAGCGCCTGGTCCGGGAGAACCGCCAGCTCAAGGCCAAGCTTGAACCCCTGGAAGGCTGGGGGGAGATGATCGGCATCAGCCCCAGGATGAAGGAGGTCTTCCACCTAATCCGCAAGGTGGCCCCGCTGGACTGCAACATCATCGTCCAAGGGGAGAGCGGCACCGGCAAGGAACTGGTGGCCCGGCTCATCCATCGGGAAGCGCGCGTCAGGACAAGCCTTTTGTGGCCTTCAATTGCGGCGGCTTTACCGAGGAGCTGATTGCCAGCGAGCTCTTCGGCTATGAGCGGGGGGCGTTCACCGGGGCCATCGCCACCAAGATCGGTATCCTGGAAACGGCCAACCGGGGCACGGTGTTCATGGACGAAATCGGCGATATGCCCCTATCCATGCAAGGCAAGCTTCTCCGGGTCATCCAGGAAAAGACCATCAACCGGGTGGGGAGCAACCGGCCCCTGCGGCTGGACCTGAGATTCATTGCGGCCACCAACAAGGATTTAAAAAATTATTATTAGCCACACCAAGGAGGGAAGATAGTTAAAGTTCCCCACGTAGTTTATTATTAGAAGATTGTTGGATACGATGGATTCGAAGCTCAGCGTCTTCGCGAATAGTTTGAATTTTTTTGTTAGACATGGAAACTGCTTTTATGATTTTTCTCTGATTAGATTTAGATGGTATTGGTATAATTATTTCCTCGAGCTCACGCTGAATGATTGCCGGATAAAGCCCGCCAGTCATGCGCCGTTCCATTTGTCTAAGTCCGGCTGGTCCTTTAAGGAAAAGAAGCAAGTAATCAGGAATAACTCTATCAGTTTTTAGGCCATCTGCTAATGCGAAAGCACTAGAACACACACAATGATCATACTCCTTTTGTACCCTGGCAAAGGCTCCCAAATAAGGACGGGTGGCTGACAGAATGAAGTCTCCTTAACTAACGATAGTTGTGGCCTGACTGGGAGCTTCGTCAACTGGAACTACACTTGCGCTGATGATTCCTTCTTCTTTTGTTACAGATGAAACTTCAATGTACCGGAAATCACCTTGAGGGAAATCATTCTTTTTCCATGGCCGTGAAATGAAGTTGAGAATTTCTCCAAGCCTCATGTAATCCTGACCAAGAAGTTCCTGTTCTAAAGCAACAAAGTCCTCTCGCCAGAAAAATATATCCCAACGTTCAAATCGTTCATGTAATATAGCCATTGCTTTTCAACAAAGTTGGGATAAGTAGTTAGACTTTCAGGACTATTTGGATATGGTCTTCTCATGAATCACAACATCATACTTTTTGAATAGCGCAAATTTTAGCCAGAAATTGGTCATCCCGGTGGTGCATCAACTCAATAGCCTTCCGGGGACAGGCGCTGGCGCAACTGCCGCATCCCTGGCAGGCCGCAGGATCGATGGCGATCACCCCTTCGGCCTGATCTACCCGGGGGACTCCAAAGGGACAGGTGCGCACGCAGGTAAGGCAGATGGCGCATTTTTGGGGATCAACCACCGCCACCGCGCCCCCCACATACATCACTTTCTGGGCCAGGATGCCCAACGCCCGGGCTGCCGCCCCTTGGGCCTGGGCGATGGACTCCTCGATGAACTTGGGGCTGTGGGCCAACCCGCAGAGGAAGATGCCGTTAACCGCAAAGTCCAGGGGCCGCAGTTTCAGATGGGCTTCCATGAAAAAGCCGTCGTTATCCAGGGGCAGCTTCATGAGGCCGGCGATCTCCTTGGCCACCGGATGAGGCCGGATGGCGGCGGAAAGCGCCAGATAGTCAGCTCTGAGATTAACGGTGACCTTCAGGTTCTGATCAAAGATCGACACCATCAGGCCATTGGCCGCCGGGGTCACTTGCGGTTTTAGCGCCGGTTCGTAGCGGATAAACTGCACCCCCAAATCCCGGGCCTTTTTGTAGTAAATCTCTTTCAAACCATAGGTACGGATGTCACGGTAGAGGATGAAGACCTTGGCTTGAGGCCGGATTTTCTTGAGGGTGATGGCGTTTTTGATGGCCTCGCCACAGCACACCCGGCTGCAGTAAGGGTGCTCCGGTTCTCGCGAGCCCACGCATTGAATCATCACGACCGTGGGGGCTATACGAAAGTCCTCCGGCTGATCCGCTAACAGGCCTTCCAGCTCGATTTGGGTCAAAACTCTGGTGTCATCCCCGTACAGGTATTCTTTGGGGGCGCATTCCTGCCCGCCGGTGGCGACCACCACGGCGCCGAAGTGCACCGACCATTTCCCCCGGGGCGACTCCAATTCGCACCGGAAGTTGCCCTTATGC
>Ga0351888_1038_pt2 | contig 57241 bp, 45 predicted proteins | sample TotcelFGM3001M13_FD_206770 | JGI IMG/M metagenome (GOLD analysis project Ga0351888, IMG submission 206770) | Enriched cells from coal bed in the Powder River Basin, Montana, United States - Total cells FGM rep3 HSBNCT.FGM.300.1.M13 ... | reverse complement strand
CAGGATTTTATCGAAACAAGAATCGGCAAAATTAAAATTGCGGACTTTTCAAATATGACCAACAAAAAACAACTTGATGAATACTTGCATAACAACATACCAAAGTTTTTAACGAATTATGCGATCGGTACAAAGCGAGAACTGTCTGTATTGAACAAGAAAGGTGAGCAAGTAGGCGTTATTTCAATAATGAAATTAGGTGAAACCGATATGCCTAAGTTTATGATGCTACCACAACAATACCGAAGGCTGACGGAATGGACAGAGAGTGAGCTTTCAAAAACACTGCAAGAAATTATTGAAGGGAAAGAATGTAAATACCAAAAGACAGATATAAGCAAGGAATTAAAAGCGCTACCTTGGTGGCTTCTGATTTCAGATATTCATGACTTAATGGGAACCGGTGTCCTATCTATAGATTACAGCAATGTTCTAATATCATGTACTTTTTTTGAGAAAGTGTTTCTTATATCTCCTGCTCTGAAAGGGCATCGAGTTATTGAGCTGTCGATATGAGAGCTAAGAAGGGAATCTGTTTTCCAACTAATCCATTGCGGTAGGAAAGCCAAATATGCATAGGAATATTTTTACGGAAGAAGCCAACTACATTAGGAAACTCCTAAATTTTCCATGGATACTCTTTATTTTCTCTCTTTTTTTTATTGCCTTCCTTTTGTCTATTTGTGGTTGCGATAAGGGAGAGAGTCTGAAAGAACAGGCTATTGTAAAAATGTGGAAGCAATGTAGAGATATACTTTCAATGACATATGATAAAGGCGAATATCTTATATCTGAATACGGATTAGTTTCAGATTGGAACTTTTCGGGTAATTGCATTGAGTTGATGTGTACGAATGGTTTTTTCTTTTTATTTGACGTAGAATCCTCCTTTTCGAATAAAAACAACAATGAGTTGAAAATTAAATTCGACGGCTTGATTGAAATCGGCATAAACACTGAAGGACTGGATTAGACGATTGTGAATGTTGAGATGTTTTCGTAAGCCATCTAATTTCTTTCGACAGAATCAGAGAAAACCAGGGCGTGAAAGATTGGCTCCGGTCTTTTAGTGCGTTTTTGAGATCATCGGAGAAAACCCATTGCACATCGTCAACTTCTGCTGGATTGGGAGTAACAGGGCCTGAATAGTGACCGACAAGAACATGATCGAGCTCCCATTCAGTGAAGTCGTTATCTAGAGGAAGTCTGTACGAAACCGTTCCGATACGGCTGATTCCAGCCGTGACGCCGATTTCGACCCGGAGTCGCATTCCGGCCTCTGCAATAATATCATGGCCGGGACGCGGGTGACCGCAGCAGGAATTCGACCACATTCCCGGACAGTGATATTTCCCGGATGCTCGTCGCTGAAGGAGCATCTGGCACCGATCATTCAGAAGAAATATGGAAAAAGCCCTGTGCAAAAGGCCGCCATTTCGGTGGGCATCAAGCTTTTCTGCCACACCAACTTCGTTGTCGTCGGAGTCCACCAAGGCAACCAGTTGATGCTCATTTACGATTGACATCGATTTCACCCCTTCTGCATCCAATCTCGCTGCGAATCCCTCATAAGGAAATTTTTTCTCTAAATCCGAATCGGATGGAATTATCCAGATAATATACAAGGCCTGGTGTAAACCTGTAAAGGTTGACATGGAAGCGGTCAAAAAAAACGGTCGGATCAATTTTTTGATCGCTCTGAAAAAACTCGGAGGTAAACGGAAATTTCGCCAGATAGGCGTGAAGGACTTTCAAGGTCTCCCATCCGGCGGAAACCGCTTCGATGGTGCCTGTCATCTGGATGCCACGAATATCCCGCCAGGAAATTGACGATGCCGCAATTGTTCCGGCCGCCTTACCCGTTGCAAGAGACTCCCGGATGTGTCGCGATGCCGGATCTGAAAAAAAATAAAAACAGGACCTCAGATACGCATAATAAACGGGAGCGGCCCATGCGTCATTTTCCCTGGCTGTAGCCAGCGTCATTGCGCTTTGTTCGGAGATAAGCACTTCTGCCAGTTTTCGCAATGCCAATTCATCGGATGAGGACAGGTGTTGCTGCAAAGACAATCCCTTCTTGTTTATTTCGTATTCTTCCCCACGTGAACCACAAGTCCGCGGGATTCCCCAGACTTGACGACATTTGGTGTTTCTCCCCAGCGGGTAAAGAGATTATGGGGAATATCCAGATAATCCAATATCTTTCCGACAGTTTGATCGATGATGTCCTCAATTGTCTTCGGATGATGATAAAATGCGGGAACCGGAGGTAAAATCTGTGCCCCCATATCCGCAGCCAGAGACATAAGCCGGAGATGCCCCTTGTGAAGCGGTGTTTCTCGTACCATCAAAAGCACTTTACGCTTTTCCTTGAGCGCAACATCTGCTGAACGGACAAGGAGATTGCTATTGTAGGAGTTGGCGATGCCGGAAAGTGTTTTGATGGTACAGGGCACCACAACCATTCCTGAAGTCAGGAAAGAACCACTGGCTGGCGGCGCTGCAATGTCTTTATTGTCATAACAATAATCGGCCAGATCAATTACCTGATTCATGGTTAAAGCGGTTTCGATTGAAATATTCAGTTTTCCTGCTTCAGAAATTATCAAATGGGTTTCATATTCTGTTTCCTTCAAGACTTCAAGCAGCCTGACGCCATAAATAATGCCACTCGCTCCGGACATACCGACGATGATGCGCTTTTTCATAATTCCTCTTTCGAATCTTTTCCTGATACGCAAAAAGAATGCGGTTATACTCAAAAAGAAAGAATTCGGGGTGTTTTTTTAGAATTCATCATGCCCCGGGCAGTTTTTCTTTTGCAGGCCCGTAATAACCGACCAATGTGGCTGTCAAAATCGTAACCGGCAGAACGGCTTCAGCAAAATCGCCGATGGCTGCAGATTCATGAATATCCAGTTTTTCGGTTTTGAGCGCATAAAGAGTAAAAACATATCGATGAGGGGAGTCCGGCGGCCACGGACCACCATACCCCTTTCCATAACCGGGAATCTTAAAGGTAACAAAATCGCTGTTTAGCTCCTTACACTCTGACGGAAGATTTCCACCAGGACTGATACCTTCAACCAGGCTGGTTGCGCTGGCTGGAATGTTGTATATCATCCAGTGTGCAAAAACGCGCGGAAACTGAAACTCAGGAGGCAGATCAGGGTCGGTCATTGCAAGTGCAAAACTTTTTGTGCCTTCCGGGGTGTTCTCCCAAATCAGAGGGGGAGATAGAACATTTTTTTCCGCGTATCGGGCAGGTATTTGCCCACCATATTCAAATGCCTGAGATTTTAATGAAAACATATTGTTCTCCTTTCTGAAGTCAGTTCGTGCTTAATCGTAATTAAACTTTCAAGGGTGGTGGTGGCACAATCAGAACTGGTATGCTGGCTTTTTGTAAAACCCCCTTGGCGACACTGCCAACGGAGGTCGTTCCAAAAAGCCCTTTGTGAGCACCTAATACAATCAGATTGCAGCCTTTATCTCCGGCAGTTCTGATTATCTCATCAATAACTTTCCCCGATTTGATTATGATCTCATCGGTAGTGAATGAGCAACAATCGGAAGCCAATCCGGCAGTGCTGCAAAACAGGGCAAGAGCCTTACGAATCATCTCATCATCTTTTTTCTTACCGATAAGGATGTTTCTAGCCTTGCTTTCCTGTTTTCTTTTCATTTCTTGCCATGTTTCGTCGCCTAGGAAGGAAGCCAGGCTGTGCTCAACACTTATTGAGCTTTTTTCCATCACGTGAAGGAGTGTAATTTTCCCATCATAACAGGATGCCATGCTTGCTGCAAAGAAGAAAGCGTAGCGGGAGTTTTCCGTCAGATCAGTCGCAAAAAGTATTTTTTTTAGAACTGGTATCATGTGTCCCCCTCTTTTTCAAAATCGAGAAACGTGTAACGTTTAACAGATCAAATACGTACACTTTGCAACGGGTGCTTTTTTCAAAGCCATCCAAAACAGACTTTTTAATAGTTCATCTTTTTACAGAATACTCATTTTTCCGGGAGTCGTTGTCGTTATTTTTATACCTGTAATATTGGCGCTGCCACGGATTTCAGTTTTCTTTTATGGTTCAAGAAAAATACCGGAAGCAGGAGAACGAACCCGATAAGGCTCGAAACGGTTTCCGGAAAAATAAGCAGAACCCCTCCTGCAAGCAGCAGCCCTCTTTCTAAATAGCCAAGCTTGGTAAACAACCATCCTGCAACAGCCGAGCACAATGAATAAACACCTATCATGGAGGAGCTAACAGCAAAGATGATCTGGATTACGGATCCCTGAAGAAGAATGGCCTGGTCATAGACCATAACGTAAGGAATAATGAATCCTGGCAGGGCATATGCAAATGCCTTGAACCCTATTTTTACGGGGTTGTCCTCCGCTATTGCCGCTGCAGCATAGGCTGCGACGGCAACGGGGGGCGTTACTGCCGAGATTGCTGAAAAATACACCAGAAACAGATGGGCTGCAATTAAAGGAATCCCCAGATTCACGATCGCCGGACCGCAGAGTACGGCAGTCAGAATGTATACAACTGGCAAGGGCATTCCCATTCCCAGTACAAGTGCTGCGATCATGGTCAGGAAGAGAGCGAGAAACAGGCTTTGACCGGCCATTGCAACTACGATGCTCGTAAATTTGCCGCCAAGTCCCGTCAAGATGATCGAGCCGACGACAATTCCCGCACACGAGCAGGAAGTGGCGACGGATAGAGAGGTTCGGGTAGTCGCTTCGAGCGTGTCGATCAAACGGGAGAAGTTCATTCGTGTCTCTTTTCTGAAAAAACTGACGAAGAAAATCAGAATGGAGGCGATCACGGCACATAGTGCTGGTGCATAGCCATTGATCAGGAGGAGGATGAGTGTGCCTATCGGGCCGATGTATTGTAACCCGATCGGTAGCGTTTTCATGAAATCCGGAAGATCCGCTTTCTTATATCCTGTTATTCCAGTCTTGGAGGCTTCAAAATAAACGACCATGGCAGAAGAGAAGAAGTATAGGACAGCGGGAAAAAAAGCCGCTTTGCAGATGTCCACATAGGGGATGCCCGTCATTTCAGCCATAAGAAAGGCTGATGTTCCCATCACCGGGGGCATTAAAGCGGCTCCTGTACAGGAAACAGATGTGATCGCACCGGCAAATATTGAAGAGAATCCGGTCGATTTCATCATGGGGATCATGAAGGAACCGACAGTTGCTGTATCTGCGGCCGGGCTTCCAGACATCATTCCGAACAGTGCTGCTGCAAAATTTCCGATGTGACCGGCAGCGCCTTTAAGACCTCCAAACAAGGACATGGATATGTCGACGAAAAATTTTGCAGCGCCAGAAGATTTAAGAAACGCTCCAAACATCACGAATTGAATAACAAGAGTCGCCACCACGGCGATAGGCGTACCCAGGATACCGTCAAGAGTGAAAAACATCGATTCCACGATGTCACGGCCCGAAAATCCGCCATGGCTGAATAAACCCCCAAAAAAATTACCAAAAAAGCAGTATGCTAATCCGACCAAAGCGATATAGACAAGCGGCATTCCGATTGTCCTTCGAGTTGATTCCAGTACCAGCAGTATTGCCAGAATGCCAAGAACATACTCGAGGTTAGACAATTCTCCCATCATGGTGGGTCGGGTGCAGAGCGTTTGATAATAGATATAAATATAGCATCCGAGAAGCAGCGAAAGAAGACTCAGAATGGTGTCAAAAATGTTAATTTTCCTTCCGACACCAGCAAATGGCACATAAAGAAAGACCAGACATGTCAGTAGGGAAAAACTGATCGCATAATTCGCCAGAGGCTTGTCAAGACCGAAAAGGCCGATGTAAATGTGGTACAGGATAGTAATAACAGCGATGACCTTTGCCGCCTTTTTCATAGCCAAGTCAAATGTCATACCTCCCCCCTTTTTTATTCAATCTCTGATGGCTTCATTAAATCCATTTGCTTCTAATCCTGCCCGCATGAATGCAGGTGCCTCATCATTCGTCTTTGCTTCATGTGTTTATGTGCCTGAATGAAAAGACCGGCCAGACAAAATTCGAAGTACGAAATCCGAAACAATTTTAAAATTCAAATGTCAGATTGACAAAACAATATAGCAATGAAATCATCATGTTTAGATCATACTGATTGATTAATTTTTATCAATGTTTCGTATTTATATGAAATCGAGTTTACATTCAGACACCAAACGACTATACCAAACTTTATACTGTGAAGAACACGAAGACCATGAAGGCGTTTTTATTTAAGTACGCCAATTTCTTTGTAAAATTTCTCGGCACCCGGATGAAGGGGAATGCCTCCCAAATCAGCCATAAAACCGGGATTCATTCCCTTTAAGACCACATGTATGCCGGAAAGAAAGGCATTTTTTTCATGAAGGGCTTTTGTAATTTCATAAACCAGATCATCAGGCAAGTCAGCTTTGCATGCTAATATATTCCTTGCAGCGACTGTGGGAACATCTGATTTAAGAAATTTATATGCGCTTGCATGAATAACCATTTTTTGGGTTCCAAATTCCTTGTTCAAAAAATCGATAACCGCTTCGCTCAAGGGTAGGATGGAGACTTCATGCGTACCGGAGAGTTCCTGGAACTGCGTGGTTGGAATCGGACTGCAGCCGCTCAATGAATCGAGACTGCCACTTCTCAGAAGATTAATGGATTCGCTATAACTGTTGTAGAATATTTTACCTCCCCAGGATTCCAGCACTTTATTGTCAAAACCATACTGCCGAAAAACCTCTTCACAAAGGATTTCCATAAAATTACCCTTCTTGTTCGGCGAATGCCGCAGCGGATAATTCCGAGATTTTATATCAGCAAAGTCTTTGATGCCAGTCTTGTCAAGGATAACGAATTGAAAGGGTTCTTCAAATAAGGCTGTAATACCCCTGATATTTTTTGCTTTTTCCTTGAAAGGGTCCTTACCGTCGATTGCCCGAAGACCCGTTGAGGAGACACCGAGGGCAAGATCACATGCACTTTTTTCCAGGCGCATAAAGTTGGTGGCATCCGTACCGGGTGTTGTTGACACCATTGTGCCTGAGAGGCTTTGCCGCAATGCTTCTGCAACTCCTTCTGTGACAGCACCCCAAGCGCCTCCTGCGGTTCCACCACTGATCAGTATCTTTTCAGGTCTTTCAGCAGAAAACACTGTTCCATGAGTTAGAAGAATTGTCATCAGAAGAAACAGTAAGAACTGGACAGGTGAACATGGACGGTTTTTCATAATCTGCTCCTTTTTTCTTATGCCACTTGATTGAATTGTTGATCAAGTATTCTGATCAGCTCCATTTTAGCCACTTTCCCATTTTGATTCCGGGGTAATTCCGGAAGGAAAATGATCTTTTTCGGGGTCTTAAAATCGGGAAGGCTTTTTCTACAATGCGCAATCAGTTCATCTTCCGTAATATCAAATTCCTCCTTTCTGACCGCAAAACCGATCACCTCTTCCCCAAATATTTTGTCAGGCACACCGATGGTCACGGCTTCATACAAAGCTTGGTGCTCCAGCATTCGGGTTGTGATTTCCATTGGAGATATGTTTATCCCGCCCCGGATAATCAGATCCTTCTTTCTTCCGGTGATGAAGATATATCCATCCTCATCCATGTAACCGAGATCTCCTGTGGCAAAGCCTTCTTTGGAAAATTCTGTCCGGCTACCATCTTGATTGAGATAGCACAGACCCATAGACTTTCCCTTTACAATCATCTCACCGACTTCTCCCGGCCCACATCTCATGCCATCTTCGTTCCGAAAAAAAATTTCCTTGTGTTTGAGAGGCAGGCCAACGGAGCCAATCTTTCGATTTGCCGGCGGATTACCAGCCATCCATCCGGCTTCACTCATTCCCATCATCTGGTTGATCCTGATTCCGTATTGTTCTTCGAATCTGAGATGAATTTCCTCGGGGAGAGGGGCAGAACTTGATGTGATGAATCGCAAGGATGGTACGTCCGCTTTTTTCAGATTGACAGGCTCATGGATCATCATGCTGAACACTGCTGGAACACCGGACGAAACGGTAATATCAAAATTTTTTAGCCATTCCGGAAACTTGGTTCTGGAAAATTTCTTGCCTAAAAACAAGGTATTCCCCTTTATCATGGCAGATAGAATTGTGAGCAGTTGAGCTGAGGCCCAATTGTAGGCCCGATACTCCAGAACGTTGTCTTTATCTGTAATTTCAATTCGTTCACTTATCTCATCCGCCATAAAAAACAGGGCTTCGCGCGATATCAGGATTCCCTTGGGTACCGAGGTTGTGCCCGAGGTATACAGAATCTCGGCTATGTCCGTTCCTTCACCGAGATGAGTATCAAATTTCGTGCTTTGATCTTTCAAAAGTTCAAAAAGTTCATCTTTTGTTTTCTGCTTATCGAAAAATTCGGAAAATGGAATCCATTCGGAAGTCGGCCTCTTTTCTTTGTCAAGATTTCGTTCGATATCGTAGAGAATGAGGGTCGGCTGTGCTAGGTTTATGATACGATACAGGTTTTCTTCACTCTCTTCGGAAAAGATCGGATTGAGAATTGCGCCATATTTCAGTGTTCCGAAATAGATGATCATTGTTTCCAGAGAGTTTTTTCCGATAAGGGTTACCTTATCGTGTTTTGTTAGATTCCGTTGTTTCAGGAAATTAGCTACTTTGCTGCACCACTCGTTCATTTCGCGAAAGGTGATGCGCCTTCCCTGATCAAGGCTCTCGATGAACACCTTTTCAGGGCGTTGTCTGGCATGAGTCTCACTGAAAGAGTGCCAGCTTGTATAAGTGCTTTCTTCCTGTTCCATATTGGCTCCCTTCTTAACCGAACAATAAAATGTTTATTCCTTTTTCCCTGCCCGTTTGATAATCATATCCTTTCAAACAGGATGACGGTATTCAAGTGAAGTGGCGACTGTAAGGTTTCTCCTGAGCCCGAAACTTCTATCTACCGGTTCTGGACAGGATTTGGGCCCATCCACTCATGAAGTCTTTTCCTTTTTTTATCTGATCGTTAGAGAAGAATTTCTCCAGAGGCACTTGATTGACAGGATAAACGGGTCGATGAAAATCCTCTTCATAACCAAACGGGATTGTTGCATCGATTGCCATACCGCCTTCAAACCGGGTGTTCGATGCGGTCCAGTCTTTCTCTCCTGCAGTCATTCGCTCTGCAGGCATAAACGTCTGGCCTATGCCGCCGGGAACAGGGTTGGTAATATCGGTTTGAGGGTTGACCCGTGTGACTAACGCCCACATGATGTCATCCATACTATAGATATCAACATCCGTATCAACGGCGATAGCGATCCGCATCCCCTGATTACAGCTCAATATGGCTGCCAGGAAATTGCGCTGCCATCCTTCTTCTATTTTACTTCGTTTCTTTATTTGAATAACGCAGCCCCCCCAGTCTGTAAAACAATAGGGTATGGCTACGTCCTTGATGATGCCCGGTTGCAATCGTTCACAAAGCTCAAAAATCGCCGCCTCGCGGACAGTCGTGTCAATGTTGCTGTCATCAAGTGTATGAACTCCAAGAGGAAAAATGATGGGCTTTGTTTCCGGCTTTCGCATGGTGATCCCCGTGACATGAAATGTGGATGCCTTGTAAGCCTTTCCCATATATCCGGGCCACTCGGGATGGAACCAGGCTTTTCCCTGTTTCCCCATTTTTTCCGCCTCGCCAGTTTCATATCTGCGATCCTTTGGTCTCAAATAACCTTCCAGAACAAGCTCTGCGTCTGCAAGGGTGTAGGCATCCGGAATGGTCCGGCATTTGACGATTCGCAGCGGGCTGCCCTGTATTGCTCCAGCTATACCGAGCTCATCACACCCTTTGGGCAAAATGACATAATCAAATCCAGAGCCTGCCATCAGATTTGCCGCAGGCGGAATGCCAAAACACATTGTGATGGGAATGCCTTCCGGTGCATTGTAATGTTCCACCTGAACCTGCCACATGTGAGAACCTGGTGCTGCATTGAATGTACCCACGTTTCCCCATCTGAAAGCCATTCTGTTGTAGCCTACGTGAGTTCCCTCCTTAAAATATTTACCGATAACCACACTTTGCCCGCTCCCGATGGTTAATTCATCTTCCAAAGGAGTGTGTCGAATAGCCAGAACCCATTTATTCACGTCCAGATCATTCGTGATGATATGCTGCTGAACGGGTGCCTCATCTTGGCTGATCTCCTGACACGCTATCGGATGAGTCAAGGCATGAGCCAGCGCTTTTGTTCTTTCCGTATCATCCTGCCACCCGAACATCTTATTCATCACCGATGCATTGGCAAAAAGATTCGTTACCGCACGCAGATGCGGGTATCCCTTTACATTATTGAAGAGAATCGGCAAGCTTCCATCCAGGTGCTTTTGGATACCGGTAATCTCCAGATCCCCATTGACTTCCACATCGGATTCCAAAAGAAGACTCTGTGATTTAAGCCATGCAAGCGCACTGCGCAAATCGGTTAGTGCTTCGATTTTTGTTTCCATTTTCTTTGCCTCCGCTAAAAATTTGAATAGTTAGACAGACAATCTGAATTCAGAAGAAATCTGAGTTTGCATAATGTGCTTAGTAAAATATAATTTCAATTCATTAAATTTCATGTTATCATAACATATTTTCAATTATCATTTCTTGAAATTTATTGTTAACATTCAGATATAAAAATATTTTATTAATATGTTTCCCACCAGAGATATGAAAAAAGATACAATTCAGGTGACTCAATTTTTCTCTTTATTCTCGATATTCAAATTTCTCGGATCAAATTGCAAAACCGCTATTACTCCGTCATTCCAGGCTTGACCCGGATACGAAGTGAAGAGTTAACCCTATCCAGGTTTTTCAAATGGTGAGGTATTGATTTTAAAATTCAAAGATGTTGAGGGTTCGAATATACGGAGAGCTGAATATCATGCTTAATCTTAACCAATTGAGAGTTTTTTATGAGGTAGCCAGATCCCTGAATTATTCTGTCGCTGCTGATAAGCTGTCTGTAACTCAACCCGCTGTCTCCAAACAAATTAAGTCGATAGAAGAATTTTATGATCTCAAACTCTTCACCAAAAAAAAGCATAAAATTCATATTACCGATGAAGGGAGAAAAATTTTTATTTATGCATCCCGGATTTTTGAATTGGAACGGCAGTTGGAAGAGATGATAAGCGGGTTAAAAAATCTGAAATATGGCTCACTTCGAATCGCGACAACTCAGACTTATGCAAGACGATTTTTTACAGCGTTACTTTCACCCTTTCAGCATAAATATCCAAATGTAATCATAGAGTTGGATGAAGGCAGTTCTTTGAATATGGCCAGGAGCCTGTTGAACTTTAAAAATTCCTTGGCGATTGTGGCTGAAGTTGAAAATGAGCCGGAGATCACATTTGTTCCTCTTTTATTGGAAGAGGTCGTACTGATTGCAGCGCCAGCCTGTCCGCTTATCTCAAAAGGAGAAATCAGTTTTAATGATCTGAAAGGGCATCCTCTGATTATGAAAGAGATCGGATCCGGAACCAGAAAACTTGTGGATGAAAATTTCCATAGCCATCATATCAAACCCAACATTATTGCTCAAAGCAACAACATGGAATTCATCAAAAACATGGTATTACTGAATAATGGGGTTTCTTTTGTTGTCAGATCCGCTGTTGAACAGGAACTTTCTCAAGGAGACCTGATTTTGATCCCTTTGAGAAAAAAGCCTCTGTTTCTGGATATTTCAATCGCTTTCTTGAAAGACTATGAATTGCCGCATGCCGCAAAGATTTTTCTCGAATACTTTCTTCCAGTGACCAGGCAGGAGAAACCTCCGGTAGGAATGCCGGAAGTGATTGACAGGCTTTCTAACTTCGAAAGATAGTGTTCAATGTCATTGACTTAACGAATAGGTTTATAAGAAGGGTAAAAACCCCTCTTTTGAATTTTATGATTTCTTGGGAATTTTCTATTGGGTCTGACAGACTCCACGGTCGTCACAAACAGATCGTGCAGAGCAGTAATCAGCGGACTCCGGGACGTTATGTTGTGAGTTTGGATATGTTGACAGTTTGCCCGGGAAGAGCCCCCTCTGATTCGTTCCATTTAATTCCGGTATTAGCAAATTTTTCCATTTTCTTTATCTGATTCAATTTACTTGGTTCATAACCGGGCCGGGTGTCCCTGCCCCGAATATTCTTCCTCCTTTTCTTTTTCAGTCTTTCATCATATCGTTTTGTTTGATTCTTCACCAGGGAGAAAACGATATGCCACGAGCAAAATCCAGAAAACGCCCCTGCCGGATTTGTCGAAAGTGGTTTCTTCCCGATCCCAGACTATCAGGTCGTCAGAAAACCTGCGGCTGCCCCGAATGTAAACAAGAGTGGCACAAAAAGAAATGCGCCCAGTGGAACCGCAAAAATGTCTTATCCTTTCGTGAAAATTATCTCCAGCAAAAGCTCAATTCCGCAACTGATTCAACTCCCGCAGCATTTATGCCAGATATTCCAGCCCGGTTTATTATCGATTGGATTGGCCTGAAACAATTCATCATTATCGACTATCTGGCCGGGTATGTCCTTAGGCAGCACAGCCTGTCCATACCGGCCAGGCCCCCTTAAGAAACGATTGGTTGTTAACCAACTATTTTTACAGCATTATCCTCAATTTATCTGGTTCGGCATTTCCTGATGTGAAGCGGTGATAGTACTTTAACATATTAATATAATTTATAATACAGTCGAATATGCCTGGTTTTGAAACTAATCGCCTGATCGGTTTAAGCGGTGATCATGGGTTAACTATTTAATATCATATTGTATCTGGACAGACTTCAATAATTTTGAGTTTAAGAGGTGATAGGGCTTTAATTTATTGAAATACAAGCATATCTCGACCAACTACTCGAATCCTGGTTTTAAGAGGTGTTTGATTTTTGTCATTCAGCCGGCTATCCCTGACCCAAGCACTCATGGAGGGTCAATATGATCAAAAATCATCAATCCAGGAAGGATTCGTAAAATCAATGACGGTTTTAGCTTTATCCCCACCGCTTTCTCTCGGACGGGTTTTTGTCCATTTTAACCCGGGAGGAAATTCTTCTTTATATGTTTCTCGTACTGGCATCGGACCGTTACGGGCTTTCCTTCTACAGCTATGACGCCATCTGTTTGTTTCTACATCTGCATCTGGACCAGTATATCGAAGCCAAGGGACGGATTAATTCGAAAAGATATCATCGACTTTGACGAAATTGTGGTCTCAGTCCATCTTCATTGGTTCTGGTCCCTTGTGCTGGTATGTTTCGGGGTATCGCTCGGTAATTCAGATCGCCTGGCGCAATACCTTCATGGCCCACACTTGTTACCCCAACTTCATGGGTTTTGATCTCCGCCGACCTGTTTTTGGGGCGGCCAAGCTTTGAAAACCCAGTAAAATCAATATGTGTGTATTGAAAAAGTAAATGTAGTGCCAAAATTAAAATGGCAATGAATTTATTTCCTTGCAACGGACAAGATCATTATGATAGCCTCCTCATATGTTCATTCGAAAAACTTCACATACCGACAACAAAACCGGGCAAAGCTATTTCACTTATAAACTGGTCGAGTCCATCCGGACCGAACGGGGGCCAAGACAGCATACCGTAATGAATCTGGGTACGGATTTTACATTTCCTCAGGAGAAGTGGAAAGAACTTGCGGATCGCATTGAAACCATCATCTCCGGTCAACTTTGCCTGTTTCCAGTAACCAAAGAAATTGAACAAACCGCTCAGAAGTACGCAAAAAGAATTATTTGCAGGCATGGCCAAAGAACACCTGTTTCAGACGAGGAACAAAACAAACCGGATTTCCAGACTGTCGATATCAATAGCCTGGAAAACGAACAAATTCGTTCCGTAGGCGGAGAAAGTGTCGTACTGGCAACAATCAAAAATCTTGAATTGGACAAAAAGCTGGAATCGCTGGGTTTCAATCGACCCAATATCGAAGCCACCATCGGCGTGATCACCGCCCGACTGCTGGCTCCTGCATCCGAGTATGCCACGCATACCTGGCTTCAGAATGACACATCCCTTGACGATTTGATGGATACCAGCTTCGAGTTCCTTTCCCAGGACAGAGTCTACAGCGTCTCCGATATGCTGCTCAAGAACAAAGACGATATTGAGACCCATCTGAAAGATCGGGAAAGACACCTTTTCAACCTGGATGAGAAAGTGCTTCTCTATGACCTGACGAACACCTTTTTTGAAGGAAGCGGCAAATACAATGAAAAAGCACACTTCGGTGTTTCCAAAGAGAAACGGACCGACTGTCCGCTGATAACCCTTGGACTGCTGATGGATTCTGATGGTTTTCCCAAGAAAAGCGAGGTTTTTGAAGGAAACATCAGTGAAGCGGGCACGCTGGAAAAAATCCTTGCGGAAATGTCCAACACGGATAAAAAACCGATTATTGTCACCGATGCCGGGATCGGGACGCAGAAGAATATAAAATGGATGAACGACAACGGTTATCAATATATTGTCGTATCCAGAAAACGCAAACCGGAAATCACAGGCGACATGGAAATGATCAAAATCAGAGAAAATGACCGAAGGATCATCCATGCCTGTATCAAGGTCAACTCTTCCGGAGAAACGGAAGTATACTGTCACTCCACTGCCAAAGAGATCAAGGAGCGCAGTATAAAGACCCGCTTTGAGAAGCGATTCGAAGACAGTTTGACAAAAGTAAGAGAAGCGCTTCATAAAAAGTACGGGACAAAGAAATACGAGAAGGTTCTGGAAAAAATCGGAAGGCTGAAGGAGAAGTATCGTCGTGTTGCCAGACGCTATGACATCTCGGTGGAGAAAGAAGATGGAACCGGGAATGTGTCCGACATCACCTGGCGGATGAAGCAGGTTGATGACACCAGTGGATATTACGTACTTCGATCCAACCTTGCAGATAAGAATGAAAAGGAAGTGTTTGACATATTCACCATGCTCCTCGACCTGGAGGATGCTTTTCGGTCGATGAAGTCCGAACTTGGACTCAGGCCGGTACACCATCAAACTGAATATCGATGTGACGGTCATCTATTTATAACTGTCCTTGCTTATCATGTTCTTCATTCGATTCGATTGAAGCTCAAATTACACGGCATAACTCATAGCTGGTCAACGATCCGCAGCAGACTTTCTACTCACTATCGAGTGACGATTTCCGTGAAGCGTTCAGACGGAAAGATGTTATTCATTCGTAAGACCGCTAAACCAGAAGACTGCCACATCGAAATCTACGATGCTCTCGGCCTCTCGCACAGGCCAGGTAAAATTAGTAAGACAATCCTCTGATAAGAACCAGTTCGTCGTTCTCGTTTCAGATCCCCCCAAAAAATATGTAGTGCCTAAAAACGTTTCAATGCCACATTAACCCACCGATTTTGCAGTTTATATTTTTATTAACCATGAAGTTGGGTTACCAACAGATGACAAAGTTCATACAGTTTTGCAGTATGACCACCACCCAGATCTTGCCCCTCAAAAAGAGTGAAAAATATGGCTACTGATATATAATTGGAAGAAAGTGCTCCACAAATATGGGAACCTTGTAACTATTCTGGTCCAGATCAGCGGTTTCCTGTCGCGAAACCAACTCCACTACAGATGGTGAATATTCAACCCACCCAGATGTTTTTGAAAATATTCAGCCACCAGCCTTCTGTGGCATTTATCCGGCTTCACCTCGCTACAAAGCAAACAAGACATGTCCAGATCAGACAGAGAATGTAGCTTATGGGCCTCTCTGACTATTAGCAGGGCATTGAATCGCTTTTCGTACTCCGGCCAACCGATCCGTTTCTTCTTGTAATCATCCAGAATATCCTTTGTTGGCGCCAGAAGTGTTTGATGTAGGTATTCACATTCACAGAGTTCCCGCAAAAAATATACCAGGTCATCCCGTTTCGAAAAACCGGCCAGTTGGGATACGTTGTTCAATCTGATATCAATAACTCGTTTAATATTGGCCTGCTTCAGCATTTCAAAAAATTCTTTCGCGCTTTTTTGGGTAAAGCCGATTGTAAACAGGGTAATGGTATTCATTGGCACCTCTTATTTTTCGAATTCAGATCTGGTGCTGGAGATATCGGAAATCCGGCATGGGTATAAAAGTTTGTACCAGAGCCATTTCTTAACAAGTGATAGAGCTGGTAAATCGTACTGGTGTCTCGGTTCTATGGCATTATTGGTTGACTTTGTCTGCATTCGCAAATTCAAACATAATGACTGTAGAAGGCCTGTATGGACGATTTATAAAATATTTTCTACAATGTTTTTGATATTCACCTGTCCCAGAGTCAAGGGTGAGAAGTATTGGCATCGTGTACTTGAATCTTTCACCAGCTCTTTGCCGCTAAATAATAATAATTATACAGATAAATGATAGTAAAAATTAGTACTTGTACAATTGAAAATAATCTTGAGGCGAAGCCCCCTATTTTAATTTTGTTGTGGTATCATTTTCTTATTAGATTCTCATTTCAGAACATTTACAATAAAATTAATTTTATATAAAAAAATTAAAATAGGGGGTTTTTTACGAATTTTATTATAACTTATTAAAATAATAGTACATTTTAAATATTAAATTTACTAATAAAATGAACAAGTTACATCCAATGATTATTAATATTATCTGGCGGCAAGATTCATTTAAAGCTAACGCCATGAATATTTTCCATGGTCCATTCACAACCAATTGTATACTCGACAAAATTATTTATTCTCGTCTCTGATACATCGAAAATATCCCTCAGATCCTGAATCAAAACCCTGTTGCTTTTATAAAGTTTTTTATATCTTCTATTAAATTCTTTCAAGTTGTCAGAATTAATCACTATTGTTCCATCATTAGAATCACGTTTGATGCTTCTGATCCAATTCCTTACTTCAACAAATCGTATATACTTTTCATCCGTTTTGAGCTGAAATTGCTCACTCTTGAGATTGCTTTGCGTTCGTTTGATGGATTTAATGACGCCGTCGCTCATGTCCATCAGCTTTGCCGGGTCCTGCACACCGAGATCGAGCCCGGTACACCACTTGAACAAAATTTTCAGACATCTTTTCTCATCAAGGAATATCTTGTATTTACCTGTTCTGACATGCTCTGAGATAGCAAATTTATGCTTAAGCGTTTTGAACGACTGATATCTATTTTTCAAATAATCCTTGATCAGTTCATTCCTTGCGCTGGCATACTTTTCTTCCATTAGAATATTTTTCAATGCTATTGTTAAAGCCTTTCTCTCATCACGAAACTCTTTTGAGGCTTCTGAGATATCTTTATTCGAAAAAAAATGCTCTGACAGGTCGTCTATCTGTTGTTCAGTAAGGGTAAAATGATACGCTCCTTCAAGATATTCTTTAAGGTATCGGATATTTGAACGCATCCGCATTGCCTCCTGATGCTGCACCTTCAATAATATCGTATTTTCCTGGATATTGCCCTTGTCATCCAGGAGGTCATACTGGTCTACCAGGTTGATCTCTTTTTTTCCGTTTTTATCCTTCTGCGCTGTCTTTTTTGAATTTAGGTCATCCTGGTCCACCAGATTGGTCTCTTTGTTTTCGCTGGGCTTCTTCTCTTTGTTTATGATGGACAGGCCAATGGCGTTGATCACTCTACTGATTTCATCGTAGGACTGTTTCTGTTTGATCGCCCGATAATAATACTGATCTGCCATCTGCTGTCGAGACCAATCCTTCTGAGAAATTAAGTTCTCGTTCCCCGTTACAAATATAAAATAATTGCAGTAGCCATAGCGAAACCTCGCAGGAAACTGAACCAGGTCTGTCGTAGATTCTGGATCTACCAGATAAATGTTACCAATGGTAATATCGTTGATATTTACCCCATCCACGATAAGATTGGTCGTAAACAGAATGTCAATGTCACCATATGCTGGGTTTTCAGAGAGTTGCTGATTCTTTGTCAAGCTTTGATAAACGATTGAATCATTTTTATTTTCTGCAAAGAGGACGTGCGTTTTCAGATCGGGTCGTTTGCTTTTGATTACATTTTCAATCTGAGCAAGCGTTTCGATATTCCGAATATACACGACATCAACCAGAGAACTGTCATGCTGTTTGACAAGGACATTCGATAGAACAGACTTGACATCCTTACCATATTTTACAACGGTTCCGTTTTTTCTATTTTCTATAAGATGTTCAACTTTTATCAGCAAATCAACATTCCCGTAATTGATGTAATCAGGAGTCGCCGTCATATACACAACCGCTTTACACTGGTCGGCCAGTTCTTTCAGTTTCCGTAATTGTATGTCCCTGAATGTACTATGATTTACCAAATTGTGTGCTTCGTCAATCACCATAATATAGTCACTTGGGTTTATGGACCGCAAGGCGATCGCGGCTTTGTCATAGGTCATGAAAAGAGAGGAACCTATGGGGACATCGTGATCATTTTCACACAAGCCTTCAAGTACACCCGGGAGTGCTTGATTTTCTTTCCCCTGAAGCACCTGGGCCGTATAGGGGAGAGCCAGAATCATCTTCATCAGTTTCTCTTTGGCCAATCGATAGAACATGGTGGTTTTTCCGATGCTGGTTGGTGCGCTGATTACGATAGTCGGTTGGTGATTTTTTTTACTCCGGACAACATCAAGAATGGCATCCCGTATTTCGATATGTTGTTTTTGGTTGATGAAATCGTTGCATTTCAGGGTAATGGTTTTACCGGTATAGGTTGTTGAGATGGGAGATTTGCCCTTGATTTTACCGAACCCGATTTTATCCATCAAACACTGGAAAGTCTCCGGATCATACGCGATAAGGTATTTTGAAAATGAAATTGTTTTGCCGAGATGTAAATCCTGAACTGAATAGCCTGCCCATCGGTTCCGAATATCGTTATTGATATTGTGGTACAAAAGCGCATTCGGATCGTTTCCATCATCATCTGCAAGGGAGTAAAATTCTATATAGTCCTTTTTGGGATTATTTGAGTGCCGGATATTCAGGGTGTCCAGTAAATCTATCGTTCTGGGAAAAATCAGTTTGATCTGTCGGTCGATTTCCCTTGGGTCTCCGAATTGTCGTAATTGTTCAAGAATGCCTGATTCATCTATATCGTTGGCAACCGAAATTCTGTTTGGCTCCAACGAGTTGATGAAGGTCTTCATTTTCTCTGCATCATCTGTTTTAATAGAATCAAAACTTCCGCTTAACCTTTTGAAAGTTCTGTAAATGGGTTGTCTATCTTCCCCAACGCCAGTAAAATAGCAGGTTGGCGCAACCTGAACACAATGATCATTCATAGAAAATACCTCCAGCTTGCCTCCATTATTGGGCAATTTCCATTTCGGTCGGACATCTAATTCGGTCTTGGTCCAGAAAAATACATAGAAAGTCCCTGGATCAGACTCCTGAACCAAAGATCCTTTTGAAATCGTATCAAAAATCATGTTCTTTATATCAGAACTCAAGTCATACAATTTCAAACAATTTAGATATTGGCCGTTTTTCTGTTTCCCAAACTTGATTATAATTCCTGTCAATCGGATATCTTCGAAATCCTGATCCTTGACCGACTCCCAGTTCCGATATTCATTCTCATTTTTGCCGTAATAAAGCGGAGCACAAATAAAACCCAAAGGCTTCAATTCCTGATGATACACTTGTTTCAGTTCGGCCCGATGTTCATCTGGCAGAATGTGATTGTGATTGTATGTCTGTGACTGGTATCGCTGTGACAAATTCTCCAGACCTTGAGTGAAGCGGTTGAATTCATCCCGGGTCAGGACCGCTGTATCTTCTATATCGACATCGGAGAGTTTCACATATTTCCCGATACGCTTATGCGGGTCTTTTGGATCAGTCGCCCAGCTTGGGGCGACAAGAACATGTAGTTGGGTAAAGAACTCGACTTTGTCGCCGTAGTTGAAATTATAAGCCTTTTTCAGGTTCTGGATCTTGTCTGTACACAAAAAAATAATGTGATATCCATTGGAGCGCGTGCTTTCGAAATAGAGTTGATCAGATTCAAACAGATTCATGATTTCGTTGAAAACCTGGTCTCGTTTCGTGGGTTCATAAATGTCGATATCAATAATGTAAAAATAGGCATTTCTTCTCTTGGAATACGATGGCACGATAATGCCGACAGCCGTCATGCCGTGCTTTGGAACACCGTATTTGTTATTCCAATCGTTTTCAGTAGGGTGTTTGAGATACTCCTTCATGATGCTTAATTGGAGGCCATCTTGATACAGCGTTGTAGCCCGGGCGTGCGCTTCCTTCTGTTGCGCCTGTTTTTCCTCTTCCGTTGGTCGTCCTTCTTCAAAAATGTTGTCAATGTTCATTTCGTTATTCCTTTTGCGATGTAGGTTGTAGTGTCGTAAGCCAGTGCATCACCTTCTTTGGCAACAAAATTAAAAGGGCGCCAGGATCGTCATCCCGTGCGCCCATCGCAAAGAAGGTAAATTACTGATTCTAAGAATATTATTTCTATATTAAGATAGAAAAATATTTGACACCTACATGAACATTTGAAGCAGAAAGGAAAGATATTTCAACCAGCAGATATGCGGAAAGCACTCATCTTCAAATCGCCAGGGATATCACGTCAGGGCACTATCAAAAGCCAGGAAGTGGAAATCACATATCGATGGATTTATAGAGAAAGTTGATGCGGATAAGGCTAAGATGGAAGAGATAAAATCAAAGATGACCCTGTTGTTGCAACGAAAAGAGGAAGAAAAGAAAAGAGCGGACGAGGAGGCTGAAACACAGTGAAAATCTAAACGGGGAAGATCCAGAAACAATTATTGACCAGAGACGACAAGAGTAGTGAATTGTAGAAGATATCCCAGTGCAAGCGAATGATATCGTTGTTAAAACTTGTGGTAGGAAGGCTATATAGAACTAGGGTTATTACAAAAGATATTTGTGCCAGCAATGGAGATGGTGCTGGCACATTGGCACATGTACAAAATCGATGGGATTGGAGCTTTTCGATAAAAATTGTTTCTGACGGACAGGCCGCCACTTTATGTTGAAATTGCAGGAATAATTATCCAGAATCGTTTCAATTCTTATCAATAATTATTTATTGATGATGCCTTGCACATCCCAGTTACCTACATGAAGTTCAATATTGTATTTTTCAGCCAGATAATGTGCAACTTGATTTGATTTTTCTTTTAGTTCAAGAAATTTATTGTTGATTTTTTCAATTTTTGTCTTCGTGGTATCTTTTCCAGTCAACCTACTCCATGCTGAAATGATTGAGTTCCACCCACCTATCCACGCAAATGCTATGTCTTTTAATATCGTTTTAAATTCCACTTTTTCAGATTTAGAAAGTTCTTTTTCTATTTGCGCCAATTCTTGAAAAGGATTTAAATATGCGACTGACAGATCTCTGATTGCTTTATCAGCATATTCATATTGATTCAATATACCCTTAATTCCATGCACCATTTCGGTAGGAGAAAGATTTGTGAAATAATTTTCAAAAAGTTTGTTAAATGAATTAGTGAATTCCGTTGTATGATTGGGACGCAGAAGAGGTATAAGGATATTTTTCACTTCTTTTTTATATTTTCCATCAGGATATTTTTTTAGATAATTTTCAGATGCGATAATCGTTTTTTCATCAACTGCCTTTTGATAGTAGAGCTGTTCGGCAATCATTACCGCATCAGCACAATATTTCGATTTTGGATGTTTTCCAAGAAAATCTTCAAACGCCGATACTGTATTGGTTTTTTTGGCTTTATCAAAGTGGGTATAGTAGAGAATCTCGAGATTTTGTTGAGCCTCATTTTTTAAAACTGAATTTGGAAAACGATCTATAAATTTTTCATAACCATCTGTTGTGTGGACTTCTTTAGCCTGTTGGAAGGATATTGATTCAATATTAGATTTTGCTTGACCAACAAATTGTGAACTCGGATAACATTTGATAAATTTCTCATATGCCTCCAACGTATTTTCTTTTTCCGCTTCTTGAAAATTTATCGTTTCTATTTTCAACTTAGCTTCCGAAGTAAATTCACTATTTGGGTATTGCCTTAGAAAATCTTCATAGGCTGTTTTTGTATTCTTAGTCGATGCTGAATCCCATTGCATTTTCATACAACCTGAAATTGATAAAAAGATAAAAAGAATACAAATTACTCTTTGCATATCGATTATCTCCCATTAATGGATTGACTGGTTATTGATAAATTTTCAGGAAAACGCTTATTATATTAAGGTTGTATTATTTGTTAATAACACCAAGCGGAAGAAATACAGATTCGCATATCCTATTAAATAGGCTATTGTCAATATAAATAGCCTATAAAATGTAGTTTTTATTTCCCCTTGTTTCAAGAATACTGGCTGACAGGGGGAAGCTATGAAAACGATCAAAGTATTATTGGGGAATCGAATCAGAGAAATTCGGAAAATGAAGGGGTTAACTCAGGAACAGCTTGCAGAGTTGGTCAATATTGAACAAAAACATGTCAGTCGGATTGAATTGGGGAAAAGTGCTCCTACGTTTGAACGGCTTGAATTATTCTCTCAGGTTTTAGACGTTCCGATAACTGATTTTTTTCATTATGACCATTTTGAAGATCAAAAAACACGTGCAAAAAGTTTTGATGAAATGATGAAGGAACTTTCTGAAGATAATCAGAAATTGGCATACAGGATTTTTTCCGGAATAATTCAAGCGTTGAAAGAAAATCAATCACAATAAATTTTTTGGTTGAGCGCCAAGATCTGGACCCAATATCGGTTTGCTAATATCAGGGAAATCAAATGGTGGCTCCAGTATAAAATGAACGATCACATCCACGGTGTCACCTCACCCAAACCTTCGCTTTAGAATCCACGAAGTATTGCCGTTGCGTCTTTCCCTCCATGTCAAACACAAACACCTGATAATTTTTCCGAAGCACATATATCAGATTATTGTAAACCTGGAGCTCCAGATTATGCGGACTGCTCGCCACTGGATATTGTCGTATGATCCAACCCTGGCTGTTGATCATGCAAACGTTTCCGTCTTCCTTCAGAATAACCTGGCCTGGTTCAGCATGGCATGGTGCCGAGAAACATAGAATTGTGATCAGGTAAACAATCACCGGAGCTATTGTGAATGTCCTGGTTTTCATATCATGCCTTCAGGGTGTTATCGATAACGACCGCTTTCACGAATTCATTTCCGGAAACGTATTGATCGCCGCAACCACCAATCAGCACCAATTTCTCCTCCGCATCACGAAACGCATTCCAGGCCTTCTTTAGATTCAGTCGGGCCTCGACCTCCGAATCAGTCTGGCAATATTGGGCGATATCCTCAAGCGAACTTTCAAGCAAATGTTCATGCTCAGTCATCAGTTGATATTTCTTGTCAAGCAGCTTGTAATAGCGCCTGCGTTTGCGGATATATTGTGATTTGGCTTTTGTCATCTCCCGGTTGATCTCATTTGTTTCACCTCTTCATCGCTCAAATTCCGGTAGGTGGTAATTTGGGTATTGATTTCAATCCTCCACCATTGATGAACTAAGCGGATTGACCCATCTGGTGATCCGATTTCTCGGTCCAGATCAAAGCTCAGAACAGGTGGATTCCAGTAGATGTCCTCTGTTCAATGAAGCCAATTTTTGATAGGGGTGATACCGATAAAATCATCCCAGGAGGCGTACAGTAAAGTCACCAATTCGACTTTCCATTCAACGGGACCATGGGGTATCGTCTTGAGATAGTTCTTGAGTCGGTCCAAATCGCTGGAATAAAGGGCACGTTTTGGCATGATTAAGTTCAAAATTAGATGGGGGAAAAATACCTAATATAACTAAGTATATGAAAATTTAGACAAATTTTGAGTTGTTTTTCTTGATTGTAGGCTTGATTTGTAGTAGCGACTGTTATCACTTTTTTAATTCGAAATCAATCAGATGTGTCATTATGCCCCGCTATGAACTATCCAATCAAAATTATATCTGGTGGACAGACCGGCGTTGACCGGGCGGCCCTTGATGCTGGTATCGCTGCAGGAATCCCAGTCGGAGGATATGTCCCAAAAGGTCGATTGGCTGAAGATGGTAAAGTTCCGGATAAATACCCCATGACAGAACTCGGGTCCAAGGATTACAAAGTCCGGACAAAACGGAATGTTCTCGAATCTGACGGCACCCTGATTTTCAATATAGGCCCCTTGAAGAGTGGCACGGCATTGACTGCCAAAATAGCTCATGAGAACGGGAAAGCGTTGATGATTGTTCAGCTTGATCAGGATTATCAGGTTGGCGCCGTTATTGACTGGCTGAATGAAAACCAAATTCAGATCTTGAATATTGCTGGTCCGAGGGAGTCAAAGATATCGGGGATACACGACAAGGCTAAGGAATTATTGTTGTCAGTTATACGATAATCGGAAATAAACCAGATAAATGAGATGTTATTAAAGTGCAACAAAGGAGGACGTCATGATCAAAGTCAGCGTGTTCTATGAGAATACCGAAGGAAAGAAGTTCGACATGGCCTATTACTGCAACAAGCACATACCTATGATCAAAGAAAAACTCGGCATTGCCTGTAAACGTGTGGAAGTTGACGAGGGGTTGGGCGGTGCACAACCAGGGTCAAAGCCTGCTTTCGTTGCTGTGGCTCACCTGCTTTTTGACTCTGTGGAAACATTTCAAAATACTTTTGGGCCTCACGCAGCCATCATCATGGGAGATGTTCCAAACTACACCGATATCCAACCGATCGTTCAGATCAGCAATGTAACGCAAATGTAGTCTTTGACAGCCTAACCCGCAAGGGACGATCTAACCGGACGATGTTAATGGGCTCCTCGCTACTTCGGGTAGATCACATATTTAACTCAGCGTGGAGCCGAAAAATGACTTCCACGGGGAGTGAAATTATGCCGTCAGTCCAAGCATCAAAGGTGATTAATTAATTTACAGTTTCTAACTACATTTAAATCATACGAAGTTCCGGGTTTGACATATTCTCTTGAGGTATGGAATGAACCACAAGAGGCTCTAAATATGATAGGGCTTGGATAATAACATTGAATAACAAATAATGTGGCTGATAATTCGGCAGTCTTATCTAAAACATCGGTTCATCCCTGTTTTATTTACGCTCAGTTGGCCTGGGATTATACAGAAACTGTTGAATAACTTGTTGGCACGCATAGAGACGGAGAACTGAGCAATGAGCATTCTTTGCAAGATGAACCTACACGCATGGACCGGCTGCAAATGCAAACGCTGCGGTATACGCAGAGACGCAGAGCACTCGTGGGAAGGATGTCTCTGCACCTCGTGCGGAACGATACAGTATCAGGGGCACTCCTGGCAGGGGTGCAAATGCGTTCGATGCGGAAGTGTGAGAGACGTTGAACATGACTGGTCTACTAACTGTGCCAAGTGTGCTAAGTGCGGACAGACCCGGAAGAATGCACATGTCCTTGATGGATATACCTGTGTGAGATGCAATGCGGTCTGTTGCAGGAGATGTGAAGCCCCGTTGAATGCCGTTGCAGCCGAACGTAGTGGGGGCCTTTGTCTGTCATGCGAAAAGCATTTCCAGTCATTCTTGAAGGCAACAATACTGAGCGGATCAGACGAATCTATCAATTCAGCGGCACAGACCCTTAGACCTGTGGGTCTGCCTCTGTTAGTACCCCTGTTGGCAGCCGTTCATTCAGCGGTAGACAGCAGCAAGGATCTCCTCCCCATTTCCCAAGCGAGTGCGGCATACCCGAAAGTGTCTGGAGCCGAAAAGTTTGCTCTGATAAGGAGCAAACCGTTCCATGACCCTGACGTTCCCATGCTCACTTTTCTAAAGAAAGTTGGTGAAAACGGCCTCTGGCATACTGATCGTTCCGCCATCACTGCGGCTGTCAAATTGATTTCGCTGGCGGCGAGTCATCTCGTTTCTGACAAAACTAAAGCTATTGACCTCGTGATGAAGGGCCAGTACAAGACAGCAGCCAAGCAGTATCCGGAACACGCACCGGAATCATTGGAATATGTCATGTCTTCCCTCGCAGATGCAGAAGCACCCGGTCGCTATTGCCTCGATAATCACGTCTACCGAGAAGCTCTGGAAGCTATGGTCGCCACCAAGAGCGAGAAAGCTGCAGAGTATGCAATTAAACATTTGAACTATGATACCGTCCCGCTCATTGCGCAACTTGGGCCTGTCGTTGTGCAACCCTTATGTCGCTTCGCTGCCGACAAAAGGAAACAGGCAGAAGAGCGAGTCTGGGCTATTCAGGCGCTACAAATCCTCCGTGACCCATCTTCGCTTGATGCCCTCTCGAGTATTGCGAGAAGTGATTATTGCAATATATTGCTGACAAGCACCCACGTAGTGAATGTCGGCAAGGCTGCGTCTATAGCAGTCGAAGCGATCCGCTATTCAATGAACAAAGATTCCGCAGTGCCTGAGTCCCCTTCTCAACAGGTAACGAGTGCCCCACCCCCTGTTTCGAATGATGAGGTAGTTATCCCTCCAACTACCGAAATCGTCACGGTCTCTTTGCCCGCACCTGTAGATGCTGGTGCGCTCGAGCAGATGGAGAACCACATTACCACAGCCATAGCCAATCTCGCACTCAACCCGCGACTCCGCCAGATCATCTCGTCTTCTCCCTGGGACTGGCATCCGGCAGCAATTTCTATGAAGGATTCCCCCTCGCGTACACGGACACTGGTCTTGACAAAAATTGGCAGGTTGTTGGAGGAGAAGGGATACCGCCTTGGCGAAGCGCAATTCCAGATCCGATATCGCATGGAAGGTACATTTTGGGAGAGAGATTTCGGCGCTCCAACATCGGTGTTGAGGGTTGAAGCGAGCATCAAGGACAAAATTGGATCGATTAAGACTCCATCGTGGCACCTGGGTGCCGGAGTGGGAAGAACATCAGAAAATGAGTTTCTTGTCTGGGAATGGCCAAAGTAAAAAGGTGCTCCGGACAAGTGGGAAAAAGGGGGCACCTTACCAATTTCCAACCATAAAATGCACCAGACAAGCTGGTGATTTCACCGTTCGGCATAAGGAAACTGACCGGATGCAACAGCGGAGGTGAACGCATACGGGAAGGCGATGCACGCAATGTTGAACAGCAACCGCAAGACAACGTAACCGAGGGAGATTATATGAAGACCACGAATACGGCGACACTCGTTGCGGCATTCCTGTTGACCCTGTCTGTATCAGCTACGTGCTACGCTGCGAGCAGATCGTTGAATGACGTACAAATGCGAGCGGCCCCAAAGGACAACCCCGGAGTGAAGACAGTCCGGGGGTACTTGGAGGAAGTCGAGCTCAAGGATTCCGATGGAAAACCCATCACTGGCGAGACAAAAAAAGCAATGATGAAATTGTTCGGGCATCATGGCGTGAAGGAAAGTACCGTGTGGATGGATGCGAATGGTGTCGGCACATGGGAAGCTCCGTCCGCAATAGCCGACGACGGCAGTTTCACAGAGGACACAGTCATCACAGGACTGAACGAGAACAAGGGGAGGTCCGAGGAGAGAACGGCGGGGCAACTTCCCGCAAAGTCGCGTGAAGTCGCGGTCCCGACAAATCCTCCTGGCGTGGAAAAGGGAACAGTCAGCACTTCTCTCGTCGATACGAATGCAGCACAACAAAACGTCGCTTTGCCGATTGTGATCTCTTTTGAGACGGCCCCTTCCCAAGCGGCGAAACTGGCAGATGCACCACCGCTCCAGTACAAGAAAGCGAAAGGCACCACCATCGACGAAGTGGAGGTTGTGCTGGAATACATGGTCAAGGGAGTCAATGGGTATGGCAATGCTGTCAAAGCTGCAAATGCAGCCAAAATACAGACCCCCCGGTGACACCGGCAGCATTTCAACTGAGAAATGGGCAGAATCTCTCTTGTTGTCTTTCAGACTATTTGGGGTAAGTGGGGCCGGCAAAGTGCGTGTTGCCCTCTACAGAGTGCGAGATGGAAAGGAAATGCCGACACAGCGGGTGTCCAACGAACTCGAGATGACATACGCGGCCGACAAGTGAGGGAGATAGGAACATTGATGTGTATACTATTAGACATGGAGCGGATACTATGAAATGCTATAAGAATTGCGCTTACACGATCGCTATATTTTTAACTATCATTAGCATGTCTAGCCAAGAGACACATGCTGAGATGACTAAGTTGACGCCATATGTGAATTCATCAGATTACGTGGTGTCCACAGACAAAATTCCAGAATTGCGAGACTGGAATATTGAAATAAAGACTTCTAAAGAATGGGATACATTTTATAATAGTTCTATGATTATTATAGCGAATGTTGTCGACAATATCAGAATATTTGTTGAAAGTGAGCCGACATCGTATTCCTTGACAGAACAATTCGACAAGGAAATGAAAAGTTTTCAAACACATTTCTCAAACTACATGATTGTAGAACCTTCAAGAAATGTAGCATTAAGCGATAATGAAGCATTATCAATTGTTGTTTCTGGCCGAAACAATAAGAACAAAGACTTGATATGGCGTCATCTAGTATTTGTAAAGGCAAACAGGGGATATCATCTTTCGTGCAACGGCGAGGCAGATCAAGCGTTAGTAGCAAAATTATGCGATCCCATTATGCGAAGTGTAGCTAGCATACGTGGGATAGATGTCAATAATTCCAGCGGCACCTCTCATGGGGCTACTACGGCAAAGGGCGTGCTCCCAAAGGATATCGGCAATTCTCGCAATATCCTCTTGCCTCCTATAACTTCTGACTTGCGTGGACAAAACGAACTAAGGGTTCGAAACCCAAACGAGTTTACAGTCATGGTTGGCGTCCGGTCAAGTAATGGAGGAATGGATTTTGATGTGCCCGCAAACGGCCAAGGTTCAATCTACATTCCTAACGGCCAATACGACATCTACTTTGTCTACTCCAATAACCCAAGTGCTCTATTTCAGGGTGATTCGTTCAACCTGTACGAGAACGGTGTTGAAATTCAAATCGTACGAGTTGTGAACGGAAACTATGGAATCCGACAGGTGAAGTGACCAATTTAACACTGTAGCTGCGGAATACATTGCCGAACCCATAAGGTTTGATCTGACAGGGCGTCGGGAAGTCGATTCGTGAAGGACGTGGTCCCGGTCAGAATCAAACCTTTGCTCAATAAGCCCGTGTTGGGAAAAGGTATGGTTATAAGGGGATTGCTATTGAGTCGGGATTGAGATGAATGGTGGGCAGGTATCCGGGAAGGGTTGGAATTACCGATTTAGGCCGTATCGAATTCGATCCATACGAGGGGAACCAACTTCCACAGCAACGTGTTCAAGCCAAAATTAAAAGGTGTTCCAATTGGCCCTCCGGGTTGGCGGGGATTCAATGAACTCACCGTTACCCAGGTTTCCATTGTTGTGAGCGATCTTGACAACAGGGATATTTCGACCGGAAACTTTACGTCGTATGCATGAAAGAAGATGGTCAAATTGTCGCCGCCGGCATAATGATGTGTGGAACATTGAAGAAGTTTCAGAATAACTGAAAGTATATTTCTCTGTATACAAAAACAGAGTCAGCATGATCATTCGTCATTCAATCATTACAGCTTTTCTTTTCATCTTCCTTTTCATAGTTGGCAATACCCATGCGGTTTCGGCCATTACCGGAAAAGTCGTTTCAGTATCTGACGGTGACACCATCACGATCCTCGACAGCACCCGGACCCAGCACAAGATCAGGCTGTGGGGTATCGACTGCCCGGAAGGCGGCCAGGATTTCGGGAATAAAGCGAAAAAATTCACATCGAATCTGGTTTTCGGAAAAACCGTTTCGATCACCCCTGAAGATACCGACCGATACGGCCGGACCGTTGGAACCGTCAAGATAGATGGAAAATCCCTGAATGAAGAACTGATCATAGCCGGGTTCGCCTGGGTTTATATCAAGTATTGCAATAAGCCGGTATGTGACCAGTGGAAACGATATGAAGAAGCCGCCAGAAGGGGCAGAGTAGGGCTGTGGGTGCAATCCAATGCGGCACCGCCATGGGATTTCAGACGGGTGGAGCGAGAAGGAGTACCTGTCGAGCAGAAACGAGTGGTTCTGCAGTCCAGTGGTGTTTATCATGGGAATACCAAATCGATGGTATTTCATCAATCGAGCTGTGGGGCGTATAACAGCAAAAACTGTACGGAGATATTTAATACCCGGGAAGCGGCGATAGCGGCAGGGTATCGACCGTGCGGAGCGTGTAAACCATAAGTTTTTTTGTACAACTTACAAGAAAAGATTATAAACAGAGACAAGGTAATTTCTTGCTGGGCGGAATGGTCCACCCAGCGTAAGCAAAAAAGGAGCAACTTGAGATGAAAAAAATGTCCACAATATTAGGAGCTTTATTGTTAGCCTTGCCACAAGTAATATTATTTATTTTCATATCGATGTTCTGTGTTTATAGTGAGGCAAAAGCAGTAAGCGATATTGATAAGCTGATGCTTATAGAATTACAACTGGAGAAGGACATATCCGCTGTCACTAATTCTCATCCTTTAGTTGAAGAAGCGGCGCCAGCAGGCTGCCCTGTGGTCCATACAATTACAATACAAAGCATGTCAAATGGACTGGCATGGGATGCGGGCAATCTTTGGATATCGGAAGATGTAATAGGCACTACAAATATAGCTAAAATTTATGAAATTGATTTAAATGCAACAATTTTAGAGTCTTTTAATGCTCCTGGAAAAAGCTCATTAGGTGCTCGACCTTTGGGGCTTGCAAATGATGGTACTTTTCTATGGAGTGTCGATTTTCTTGATGGAAAGATTTATAAACTCACTAAATCTGGAAGTGTTGTCAGCTCTATTCAGGCCCCATCCGGGATAAGTTCAGGCCTTGCCTGGGATGGGAATAATTTGTGGGTAGGTGAGTGGTATAGTCGTAAGATTTATAAGATTAAATCAACTGACGGTCAGATTATAGCTTCTTTTAATGCACCAGATTATGACGATGAAAGTAATGGTAAACCTTATGGCTTAGCCTGGGATGGCAGTCATCTATGGGCAAGTAACAGCAATGGAATATACATGATCGATCCGACTACAGGTTCTGTTCTTGCAGCGTGCAACGACTCAGCGGTAAAATATGGTCAAGCTTATGGCTTGACTTGGGATGGTCATTTCCTCTGGGGAGGTAGCTGGCTTTCTAATTCAATTATTAAAATTGATGTTTCAGCTCTAGTAGGAAATACATTACCGATTGCGTTACCCATGGGACAGCAGGTTTTCTCTTATTCCCCAACAGCAATTCCAGTCAATGGTATAGATCCAGAAAATTCTAAACCCATTGGAGTTGGCTCCGTAGCCACTGGAGGCGATACACTTAGTCTTCGAGTTGGAATCAATCAATTTGAAGCCCCTGTTGATTTTTATTTTTTGATGTATTTCCCAACATTATCTCCAGGTGTATTTCAGTGGACGGGCACTTCATTTCAACCATTTTCTTCTGGTCTTGCACCATGGAAACAAAATTTAATAGGACCCATTAATGAAACTTTGTTCGGTGATTTGTCCATATCGGCTTTAGGTTTTTACCAAGGCAAGTATTATCTTGGCCTTTTAGTCACACCGGCTGGTAATATCGATCTGAGTTCCTATTATCTCTGGTTAACTGACTTTGAAATTGGTACACCCTAACCCATAAGGTTTGATCTGACCGGGCGACGGGAAGTCGATTCATGAAAGACGTGGTTCCGGTCAGAATCAAACCATTGTTCAAGAAGCCCGTGTTGAAAAAAGGTATGGTTATAAGGGGATTGCTTTTGAGTCAGGACTGAGATGGCTGGTGGACAGGCATCCGGGAAGGTTTGGAATTACCGATTCAGGCCATAAAAGTGGGTCAGTAGCGATAGCATCTGTCAAATTTACCATATCAAAATTGCCCAATTTCCTTTTTTTCAGGTTCAAAGGCCGCAAATCGCCTGTCCGCCTCAATCGTCCGATTTTGCGGCCCGAAGTTTTGTTCTTTGAAAATCTGCGGTTACAGCGTTACAGACTACCCACTGCCCCGGTGGTTTGGCATCTGGTATGGCAGCACCGAATAGACGTATTTCAGGGCACATCCGCAATCCGGACAACAGAGTCCCGGTTTTTCAGGGGCTTCCGGTTTTGGCTCAGAAACCACAATGTCAAAGCCATGCATCAGCTCGATGGATGCCCGGATATGATCTATCGGTATGGCACTGCACCCGTGCATGAAACCATAGTAGCGGATCTTCATGAATCCGGACGGCAGACAATGCTGGAGAAACCGGCTCATGAAGTCCAGTGCAGAAAGTGTCATGTACCGGGTTCGCCTGCTGCCTGTCTTTTGATATGAAAATGTGACCATGCCATTTTTCACATCGACAATCCGGTGATCGGAGATGGCCACCTTGAAGACATAATGGGACAGATACCGAATGCTCTGCTCGGCAGCACCGACCGGCTGGATGTTGACGTTCCAGGCTTCATGCCAGACACCGGGATCAATGAAATCAATCAGTCCGGCTTCGATCATTTTATCCTTGAACTTTGCCCGACAAATCCGGGATAGTGCCTTATTGGGCACATAGAAATCCGACCGGGACGGATGCCAGATATGGTCATCTTTGGACCAGGCACCTCCGGCAACCACATAGTGGATATGGGGATGGTAATTCAAGGTTCTTCCCCAGGTATGCAGAACACCGAAAAATCCTGGCACATCCCCACCGATGAATTTGTCATCCTTTGCAAGCTTTTTCATGGATTCGGATGATGCCCTGAACAGGGCATCGTAGCCGATTTGTTGATTACTTCTGAAAAAGCTTCGGATATTTTCCGGTACGGTAAATGTGATCATGAAATAGGGTCCCGGAACCTGAATCGTTAACTGATGTTCCAGCCAGTCCAGCCCCTTTTGATTCTGGCATGTCGGACAATGTCTGTTCCCACAGGATCTGAAGATATGATGATTTTTGCCACATCCCGTGCATTCATAGACAATCATGCCGCAGGCGGATGTTCGGCAAGACAGGATGGCATCAATTACCTTTTTGTGCGAAGTCGGTATCCGTTCACCATATTTTTCCAGATATGCCGGTCCATATTCACGAAAGATGTCCTGAACGGTAGGCATGGTTGAACCCTTTCATGGTCTGATTGATGATGGTATAGGCATCTTCCTGTCCTTTTTGAGTCAGATGCAGATAGACCATGGTGGTTTCAAGCATGGTATGCCCCAGATACCGCTGAATGACGCGGATATTGACCCCTTTCTCCAGGAGATGGGTGGCATAGGAATGACGGAGCGTATGAATGGTGACCCGGCGTTTATTGATAGTGGTTTTGTGTTTTGCGCTTCTGAATGCACCCTGAACGCTGTCAATGGCCATGGGGGTTTTGGATTTGGAGGCATCCTGGTGCCCCCTGCCCAGAGCCGGGAATATCAGAACCGGATTTCTGTGGGTGGCCCAGTATTTTCTGAGCAATGCCAATGTTTCTTCCGGCAGGGGAACATATCGGTCCTTGGCACCTTTCCCCCGGTGGACGTGAATCATCATGCGTTTGGCATCGATATCGGAAGTCTGCAGATACAGAGCTTCCTGAAGACGGAGGCCGCAAGTATAAACCGTGGTCAGATAGGCATAGTTGTGAAACGTGTGAACCTGTTGCAGAACCTGAAGGACTTCATCGCGATTCAACACACAAGCCAGTCGCTGAAGCCGCCATATTTGGCATCATTCAGGGCTTTAATAAAATCTTCGGTATCCGTTCCATTTCCTGGAGTTCCAGCATTACCACCATTGGTAGCCGGATTGCTGTCGTACCAGGTATAGGTGTTGTCTCCATCATGCGGATCGTTGTAGTTTTTGAGATCATCTTTGTTGGTTTTCATCTCCCAGATCCGACCGGTCACATTATCCCGCACCGTCACCCAGGACGTGGCGGAATCCGGCAGGTCATTACCATTGCCATCCAGCTTGGTGTAGGACATCGGGTTGATGCTGTAGTTGGCATCCTGGCCGTAAAATGGCTGACCAGGTGTAGGACAAGGGATCTCAACGCTATTGTCGTAACATTTCGTCTGCCCGGTGTCCGGAACTGGAGTAGCCCATGCACTCGCTGCAAAAAACAGTAAAGCAAAACATTCCAAAATCCCCATCAGCTCTTTTTTTTTCACGACGGTCTCCCATTTTGACAATTTTATGAGCAACTCCAAATTTTTAAAATATGATCTTACTTTGTATCTGAAGTTTCCCAGTTTTATTCTGGCGAGCAGGCGATCGGCGGCGCCCGATGCCCTGTTCCACCACTCGGATTAATTCAAATATGATATTATACCAAGCAGTTAAATAATATTTTAGCCAATTTGAAACCTATTGAAATTATAGATAATTCGGGACCAATTTTTGGTGGAAACCATTGTTTTGGTTCCTCGATGTTTCAGGGGGGTAAGTTGATCGAATGCTCTTGTTAGTCATGGTAGATTCAGTCTACTGAAAAATACCGAATTAGCTGTTGTTGCTCCTGTGATTTTTCAGGGAGTATGGTTTCAAACCTGAATCGGACAGATACCGTTCTATCAAAATGAAAGATACCGAACTTCTGCAAATAGCATTGATGCTGGCACCTCCTTGGCAGGTTGTGGTGAGATATGGATGCCCCCTAAACCGTTTGGATATCAATCTAAATGGCTCCTCGCTGTCTATAATGGGCCGTACCGCCTCAATGAACACTATTCAGCTTGAATGATATTGTCGAAGGTTCTTTGAGGCTGGCTTCTATTCTACAATTACTCTTTGATTAGGTATATATCTGAAACACTGCCGGAAATGGAATTTCCTGGGCCAGCCCAAGCATCCACAGCCGGAGGACCATCAAAAGGAGTGATCTCCTCAAAAGCTTGGATTTTTACTATTCCTGGTGATCCCTGCACGTAAAACCAAAATTCAGATCCGACCCGAGCGAAAGCAACTGTTTTGCTATCACCAAATGCCCAGTTGCCATCGTAAGACCCTATATTACCAAAGTAAAGAACTGTTTTAACATTAGTTGTCAAGTCTGTAGCTGCAACACGGTAACCAATCCTCTCTTGATTGAGGCCGAACTCAAGACTCATTAATAACTGGATTTTGCTATTACCCATCTTTCCTACATATTGTAAAATGTTAATTTGGCAACCATAATAGGGGATAGTTGTAGCTTGATCAACTCGAAGGGTTGCAATCATTCCGATGATACCGCTCGTTCCATTTTTATAGAAAAACATTTCGCCGAAGTCGGTGCTAGTGCCTTGGACACTAAGGTTAACTTTAGATCCATCTGTAGTAACTGTTCCGCTTCCAGTTCCCCAATTTTCTGTTACCCAAGTGTCATCAAAACTTGTCACCGGTATCAATTCCATACCTTGTGAACTAGCTGTCCATCCAATTGAAATCAAAACTGCCACAACAATGTGCGTCCATAATTTCTTCATGCTTTCCCCTTTTTTTGATGGATAGATAAAACGGTGATTAATACAACTTCTCATATTATTTGAATGCTATTTTTTTGAACATATAACGTGCTGATCAGCAGCACCGGTCCGCTGACTTTCAAAAAAACAAACCGCGGCCTTCCCGGTGTCGGCTGGAGTGGCTGTTGGAAAACATGAAAGCAACTGGTTTTGTTATGAATCTAAGCATATGTCAACAATCGAGATTTGATAATCATTGGAACGAGTACATTCTTAGATCGGATCACAAGGGTCTTTTAATGCGTGACTCTGCTTTATCTTGCGCTCCTGCTGGAATAATCTTAAGTTTGATCGGTGTCGAGCCCAGGACCAACAAGCGATAGTCCGTTATCCCTTTTGGAACACTGAACAGAATATCAAAGTCCAATCCCTTGCCAGAGTCTAGAATTCGCGGCCCGGTGATAACTTTTCCAGTTCCGTCTTTATCGGAGTACGTAAGAGTCATTCCCCCATGAAGGCCGCAACCATCGCACACATGTGAACTGAGAATGAGGTCAGAAGCTGGCGTAAGCAGAAAAACAAAACTACCGTCAAGCCACAAGTATGGGGACTTGTGTTCGTCCGGTTTGGCATTTATTTGACCCATGACTCTCTTCATATCCTCTAACGCCCATAAAGTGTAGGATTTGTCAGCCAAAGAGGATGTATTGCGTACCGAAGCTGTTACTCGCAAGAGCTGGAATCCTTGTTTTGGTGACAAGGTGAATTTATTATTTATTTCGCTGTATGAACCCTCGATGAATTTACCGATAGCATCCGATACTGACAAAACAGATATGACCTCTTGTTGTCCAGCAAACACTTTGTTCTTCAACTCCGTCATGGCAGGCTGGGTTTTAATGGATTCCTTGCCGACCTTGTCAGCTACAATACTCACAAGTAAGGCGGTGCGGAAGTCATTGGTCCTTATAGATTGATCGAAATCGGTCTGGAGTGTCTCGAGGGCACGCGCTCGAAGGCTCTCCACCTTTTCAGAAAGCCACACTTTTTGGGTATTTGTTAGGCCTTTTGTTTCATGGTCAATAACTGATTTGAGCATAAGAAGAGATGATACTGGGTCAGTCTCGGATAGGCTGACTGCCGCATCTACATCGCTTTTTATCTTTTTGTCCCAAGTTTCGACAGGAGACGTCTTGAGTGTCTTGTCAGTAGAAGCCAGACCATTGACATCTACAGGTTTTTTTGCAACCAGTTGGCTATTACTGCGGTCGGTTGCGCATCCACCGAGTAATACAGCAAACACCATTGCAGCAAATAATGTCGCTACACCAGCAGTCAAATTCGTTCTATAAAAAAAAATTTGCTGGAGCTTCTTTGTTGTCTGTATCCGAGATTCAAGCATGAGTACCTCCTATTTTGCCTTCTTTTAGCCAACGTGCAGATATGCCGCCCGGTACTGTTCCGGGTCGGCTTGATTGGCTGTTGGAATACAAATCTGGCACCATTTCTTGCTCCAACGAAAAAATGCACCAGCTTGGCTTGTGCATTTTTTCGTTGAAAATTGGTCAAGTGTTACCTTATTCCGACGACGAATCGGTTGCATCTCACTCTACCCGCAATCGTATAGGCTTGTAGTTCATTGGTAGCAGAGTGTATTCGTGCACGTCGGTGGATAGAAAGAAGAGGAAATGGACGGTTCGCGGTTTAAGGTAGGTGAACACCAGATTCCCATCGCGCGTGCCCCATGCCATGTCTTCTACGTCGAGCGTTCCCCTGTTGTTGGCCGCGCATCCCAAGAGTGTTCCGGGCAGGGCCTGTTCCTTATTGCCAGGCTCCTTCGTTTCCGGCGGTGGTTGCCAAAGAGCCCCCTTTATGAGCAGAGGGGGATTAACCAAATGACTTTTGCGTGCTTCGTACGCAACAAGTAAGACTCGGAATGGCCCTGACTGAGGCACAGGGCGCCGGTTGGCATCGAAAGATAGTTCCTCTTTCCATGGCGAGGGCTCTATAGATTCCGGTTTCCACCACTCCCATCCCTTTTCCGATGCCACCTTGGAGTGATACCATTCTTGGGAGTTCTGGAATTCTCTTACTTCCAGCTTCAAATTCGCAGTCTTGCCCTCTTCGGAGTCCACCACGTTCACACTGGGCCCAGATGAACAAGATGATTGGAAGCCTAGAAGCGTGACACACAACCACATGCACAATCTAACCTTCATCATAAGAAGCATCTCCTCTCAATAATCGAATCGGGGTATTGTTCCGGATCGGCTTGATTGGCTGTTGGAATACATTGAATTTGGAACTTTTGGCGTAAATGTTCTGCAATTTAAGTAACAACGTCCCCAAGAGTTTTCACAGACAACATAATTCGTTCAGTTCCTTTTCCAAAAAGACACAATGCCATTGACCGTCGTTCCGCTAGTAATGCATGTTCCTCCTGTGACAAGAGAACATGTACCGTCGTTATATTCCTCTTTCATTGCGAGGTAAAAGTGGCTGATCTGCTCCATATGGTTCCTAATATTAACGTTTTCTCTTAGAATTATCCTAAAGCCCGATGAGCTTGTAATCATTGATAAGAGTTTGTATTGAAGGGCCATGATTTCGTCATCTGATGGCCTCTTCTCTACCAAGACAACAACTGCAGCTATATTACAGGTGTCAAGTTTGTGAGGTGACTCAAGGGATATGTCCACATAGTCTTTCCTAACTGTCATATCGCACTTGGCGCAGGTAAAAACACCTTTGTCAAGTTCTCTCCATCTATGGTGGTCCTCAATCAGTCCGCAGCGGGAGCATGCCTCACAGTCCTGCGAGAAATCGTGTTGAGGAGCTCCTGACTTTCCACAATGAATACACTTTGGCTCACAATCTTGGGACCAGTGGTGCTCTTCATCTCTTGTAATTTCGCAAATCTTGCACCTACAACCATCCCAGTTATGCTGTTCATCGCGAAGCTTACCGCACTTTGAGCACTTACAACCATTCCATACGTGTGCCTCTTTAGCACAAACCTTGCACCTGCAGTTATTCAAGCTGTGTTGTTCATCACGAATCTTGCGGCATTTTTTGCACTTACACCCATCCCAGCTGTGTTGTTCATCGCGAAGCTTACCGCACTTTAAGCACTTACAACCATCCCATGCATGTGCATTGCTTCGAATCTTGCCACAGATGGAGCACTTCTCGCAGTCTGTTGCCCAATTGTGAATGCCAAAAACGCATTTCAGTTTCATATACTTTCCTCTTTATCCAACGTGCAGATAAACGGCCCGCGCTGTTTGCGGGTCCGCTTGATTGGCTGTTGGGCCTCACCGCCGCTCAATTGCCCCTTAAGTCCATTTTCATGCTTTACAAGGTTAACCGGCTTAGTAAACGAGCCGATGTCGCCTCCCCATTCTGTACGATAGGTAGCGTCCACACATAACATTCGCATTCAACCGCAGCCAAAGGCGGTCGGCTGCGACGGGTTCTTATGTGGCATTGGATTGCGTATTGCCTAAGTGAGCGTGATGGCTCGGGCTCCCTTCCCGTGTGACAACAACCACTGCTTTACCATCGGATGGTCATCTGAGGTGTGTGATGGCGCAGGTCGGCTGAGTATGTCTAGCGTGCCAGCCTTCTTCATTTCTTCTAGCTTTGTGGCTGCGTCCTGTCTGGCTTCTCGGTCGCCTCCCGACGCGAACAAGCTTGACAGCAGGAACGCCACATTGAAGATTAGTGGTACAGAGCCTCCAACTGTAGGCCAAGTGACATATGCAGTAATGGCAGTTATGGGTAACGAGGCTAGGAGTGCACGATTCGCGTACACGCCAAATTTGCCGGGAGGACGAGCCCAAGATCGCAGTCTCTCCACCTCTTCCGATAACGTCATGTACTCGTTACATTGAGGACACCTTGGCAGAAAGATGGCAGCGGCTTCGAACTGCCAACGTGTCTTCGTGTATTCCATACTCACGGTCTCATGTTGAACATAACACTCGATAGTGCAATCAAAAGAGGCAACTCCCACACCGCAAAAATAGCAGTGTGTGCTTTCTCCTGGCCAGTTCGCGGCTCGCAGGTGCGGCGCAACGCGATTCAGCCATCTCTCATAGACAAAAACACCCCCTCCTCCAGGCCCACTCACAACCAGTGCCGGGTAGGATAGCAGCGCACCAGAACCATCGGGGGCGATAGACAGCTCACCGCGATTCTTCAAACTGTTCCAGGACAGGAGCCTGTTCCTAATCTTGTCCTGATAGCCGCAATCCAACTCTAGGTCAATCGTCGTTGATTGTTGTTCGCTCAAGTAGCCCTCCCTCTAAAGAATAGACATCTCGCTGTAACCCCTTTTCATCATGCCCAACGTAGCGTTTAGCCGCGGGGCGGGCCGGCGCGGGCTTTGCGCTGCACAGACCGTGACGGACCGAACCGTCGGCTACAATGCCTGGTTCAAGTAAGCCGCTTCGCGGCAGTTGCCGTACTCCAAAGCCGGTGCTTTAAATTCTGACAGGCTTCACGCCTGATCATTTTTAATCTGCAATCCCATTTGCGATGGGAAAATGATATCTCTCCTCAGGGTTTTCCATAACCATAACAAAAAGGAGAGATATCATGTCACACACGCTTCAGACCCCCTGGTACACCAAAACCATCAAAGCTTTGCAACTGGCCGGCAAAGGAGACCGGACCCAGGAAAGTTATGCCAGATCCGTTCGTCAACTTCTTGAATACGTCAACAAAGATCCGCTGCAAATTACGGAACAGGAGCTGCAAGCATATTTCCTGTACCGCCGCAATACTTCAAACTGGTCCGCCAGCACTCTCAATATCTGCTACTGTGGTTTAAAATTCTTTTTTATCCATGTCCTGCAAAAAAAATGGCCGGTATTTGAATACCTCAAAGCCCAGAAGGAAAAGCGACTGCCTTGTGTGTTGAATCGCGATGAAGTCCTTCAGGTTCTGCAACAGGTTCACACGTTTCACAACTATGCCTATCTGACCACGGTTTATACCTGTGGTCTCCGTCTTCAGGAGGCTCTGTATCTGCAGACTTCCGATATCGATGCCAAACGCATGATGATTCATGTGCACCGAGGGAAAGGTGCCAAGGATCGATATGTTCCCCTGCCGGAAGAAACATTGGCACTGCTCAGAAAATACTGGGCCACCCATAGAAACCCGGTTCTGATATTCCCGGCTCTGGGCAGGGGGCACCAGAATGCCTCCAAATCCAAAACCCCCATGGCCATCGACAGTGTTCAGGGTGCATTCAGAAGCGCAAAACACAAAACCGGTATCAACAAACGCCGGGTCACCATCCATACGCTCCGTCATTCCTATGCCACCCATCTACTGGAGGAAGGGGTCAATATCCGCGTCATTCAGCGGTATCTGGGGCATACCATGCTTGAAACCACCATGGTCTATCTGCATCTGACTCAAAAAGGACAGGAAGATGCCTATACCATCATCAATCAGACCATGAAAGGGTTCAACCATGCCTACCGTTCAGGACATCTTTCGTGAATATGGACCGGCATATCTGGAAAAATATGGTGAACGGATACCGACTTCGCACAAAAAGGTAATTGATGCCATCCTGTCTTGCCGAACATCCGCCTGCGGCATGATTGTCTATGAATGCACCGGATGTGGCAAAAATCATCATATCTTCCGATCCTGTGGGAACAGACATTGTCCGACATGCCAGAATCAAAAGGGGCTGGACTGGTTGGAACATCAGTTAACGATTCAGGTTCCGGGACCATATTTCATGATCACATTTACCGTACCGGAAAATATCCGAAACTTTTTCAGAAGCAACCAGCAAATCGCCTACGATGCCCTGTTCAGGGCATCTTCCGAATCCATGAAAAAGCTTGCAAAGGATGACAAATTCATCGGTGGGGATGTACCCGGATTTTTCGGTGTTCTGCATACCTGGGGAAGAACCTTGAATTACCATCCCCATATCCACTATGTGGTTGCCGGAGGCGCCTGGTCAAAAGATGACCATATCTGGCATCCGTCCCGGTCGGATTTCTATGTGCCCAATAGGGCACTATCCCGGATTTGTCGGGCAAAGTTCAGGGACAAAATGATCGAAGCCGGACTGATTGATCTCATTGATCCCGGTGTCTGGCATGAAGCCTGGAACGTCAACATCCAGCCGGTCGGTGCTGCCGAGCAGAGCATTCGGTATCTGTCCCATTATGTCTTCAAGGTGGCCATCTCCGATCACCGGATTGTCGATGTGAAAAATGGTATGGTCACGTTTTCATATCAAAAGACCGGCAGCAGACGAACCCGGTACATGAAACTTTCTGCACTGGACTTCATGAGCCGGTTCCTCCAGCACTGTCTGCCGTCCGGATTCATGAAGATCCGCTACTATGGTTTCATGCATGGGTGCAGTGCCATACCGATAGATCATATCCGGGCATCCATCGAGATGATGCATGGCTTTGAAGTCGTGGTTGTTGACCCGAAACCGGAAGCCCCGGAAAAACCGGAACTCAGTTGTCCGGATTGCGGGTGTGTTCTGAAATACGTTTATTCGGTACTGCCGTATCAGATGCCAAACCATCGGGGCAGTGGGTAGTCTGTAACGCTGTAAACGCAGGTTTTCAAAGAACAAAACATCGGGCCGCAAAATCGTACAATTGAGGCGGACAGGCGATCTGCGGCCATTGAACCTGAAAAAAAGAAATTGGGCAATTTCTATATGGTGAATTTGACAGATGCTATCGATACTGACCCACTTTTATGGCCTGAATCGGTAATTCCAACCCTTCCCGGATGCCTGTCCACCAGCCATCTCAGTCCCCACTAAAAAGCAATCCCCTTATAACCATACCTTTTTTCAACACGGGCTTCTTGAACAATGGTTTGATTCTGACCGGAACCATGTCCTTCATGAATCGACTTCCCGTCGCCCGGTCAGATCAAACCTTATGGGTTCTGGCGCGTAGCGCCGGGACAAGGTGCTGGACGAAGTCAGCGCCGCGATTCCCGGCGACGCAGTCGCCGGGAACAAGTTATTCAACAGTTTCTGTATATCTTTACAATTCGGGAAAGCCAACTGGTTGTAACTGCGTTAATAATTTTTTATTCTTTCTGCGGGTAATTCCCTCTCTCTTTTCAATCTCTCAATATATCAAGGATTAAGAGTTGACAAGAACTTTATGATGCCCTATTTACTTTTCCGTATATCATACAATTAAAATGAATATAACGATTTCTGGATACTATACGTGAACAGCATTCCGTTACAGTTGCAAACAGAATTTGAGATTATTTTGAAAAACAGGTCGGTTCCGGCTGCCTTGCATCCGCTCTATCGAAAATGGCTGCGCTTTTATCTGGATTTTTGTGTGAAATATCGTTTTCCAGAAACTGAACGAAAAAGCCTCGATCATTTTCTCCATAAATTGCAGGAAAAAAAGCAAACAGATGCTCAGCAGCAGCAGGCCTCCCATGCAATTATGCTTTATTATGATCTTGTTGGATTCCAGGACGATAGAAGCGAAAAATCTTCATTATCCCCGAAAGATATGATTCCAGCAATAAAGACTTCTGAACATTCACAACCCGCCGGGATTCTCAACAGTACATCAAAAATTTCTTCAGACCTTAGCTCAATGATACAGGCCCATGAGAAGCCAACCACTTTTACCCCGCAGCCGCTCCACTCAGAAAAAACGCCAACAGGGATGTCCTGGAGAGATGAGTATACCCGGCTGACAAATGAAATACAGGTCCGGCATTATTCGCCAAAAACATTGAAAACCTATATCCATTGGGTGAGGCATTATCAAACATTTACCCGAAGCCTGGACCCGAAGTCGCTGACACCCGATCATGTCAAGGCCTTTCTGACTTTCTTGGCTGTCACCAAAAAGGTGTCCGCATCCACCCAGAACCAGGCATTCAATGCGCTGCTGTTTTTTTACCGGCATGTTCTTAATCGGGAATTCGGAAAGGTGGAGGGTGTTGTCAGGGCAAAACGGAGACCGTACATTCCGGTGGTGTTGTCCAGGGATGAGATTAATAAAATCTTGTCGCATCTTGATCCGCCCTTTGATCTGGTGGTGAAGATGCTGTATGGATGCGGGCTTCGGCTGTTTGAGTGTTTACGACTGCGTGTTCAGTGCCTGAATTTTGATGCAGGCATCGTGACCGTTCATGACGGGAAAGGCCAGAAAGACCGAACCGTGCCGCTTCCGGAAACCATTCTTCCGGAATTGAAAGCCCATTTTGAGACGTTGAAAGACCTGCATCAGCGTGATCTGGAGCGAAAATATGCGGGTGTATTTCTGGTGAATGCGCTGGAACGAAAATACCCGAATGCGGCTACAAATTTTGTCTGGCAATGGTTTTTTCCGGCCCTGAATTTGACGCAGGTGCCGGAAACCAAAGAATACCGGCGCTATCATCTGCATGAAACCCAGGTGCAAAAGGCAATCAAAGCAGCGGTTGAAAAGACCCGGATCGGTAAACGGGCCTCAGCCCATACCTTCCGTCACAGTTTTGCCAGCCATCTTCTTCAGGCCAATTTTGATATCCGTACGATTCAGGAGCTGCTGGGACACAGCGATGTCAGAACCACCATGATTTACACGCATACGGTTAAAAGCGTCACGATCAAGGAAGCCCGAAGCCCGCTTGATTTTTGAGCGACGGCTCTGTGCAGCGGATAATTGCGCGCATCTTCGGAGGAGGGGCGAGTGGGAGGATGGCAGAAGCAGGGGGCAGGTCCATGATCTTCAGCCTGCTCCCCTTCAGTTTTCAGTTTGTCGATGTTACTGAACCGACGATTCCCATTCCTTGGTCTCGAACCAATAATGTTTTCTTTCTTTCAACCAGCCTTCTGAATCAACCACCGTAATCCAGTTGTTAAAATAGTTCATGGTGTCAAAGTCGCCTTTTCGAACGGCAAAGGCAATGGGTTCTTTGGTAAACATGCCTTCGATGGGAATGAACAGGTATCCGGATATTTCAGTGCCTGAAATACCGGTTTCGGGGCAGAGCCGACCAGGTCATGGGCTGAAAATCTCTCCGCCATATTTGAATTGACCGGGAAACCCGAGCGATTTTCACTCGCTTCTTTCTATCGTGCTGCTGACCATGTATTCCGGGTGAAAGATGCTGTTGAATCTCATCTATAGATGAAGGAAAAAGAGCTGTTCAGTCTGCCGGAAATGCTGTGTTTTTTTGACTTGACCAATACGTGTATGGAAGGCCAGGCATCCGGCAACCCAAAAGCCAGGCGCGGTTATTCCAAGGAGAAACGCTCCGACTGCAAGCTATTGACTCTTGCACTTATTGTGGATGAACAAGGTTTTGCCAAGTACAGCCATCTTTATGCCGGTAATCAAAGTGATGGGAAAACGCTTCCAGAAATGATCGAATCATTGATGAAAGCCAGACCCGATCTTTCAGGAAACCGAACCGTGATCATGGATGCCGGCATTGCTACTGCTGAAAATATCCAATACGTAAAAGACAACCAGTTCCATTATATTGTATATTGTCGTAAGTCGTAGCAAGTCCATATTCTCACCGGACGACACCGAACAATTGAAAGTTATCCATCAGGATGATGACCGCAACTTCAAATTGGAAGTTCTTCGTCTTGCCAAGGAAAATGAAGCTTACTTATTGTGTAGAAGTACGTGCTGAATTCTCAAGGATCAAGGTATTCGAGTAACTCAAGAGGAGCATTTCATCGAACGTTTGGAGTATTACAAAAATGGTCTTGGCAAGAAATGGCATATGAAAGCATATACTAAGTTGCCAGTCGGCGGCGCGTGAGGGGGGTCCATAAAGTCCTCTTTATTCCGTTTCCGGCTGAATCATTGTCTGATACCGGATAGATGCCAGCCAACAGGCGTTATCCCTGTACTGCAAAAGAATATATCAAACAACTTTGATATTATCGTTATCCAGAAAGGGTTAGATGGCAGTTGATGCCTGGTTTGTTCAGATGGTGTGGTGGTTGGGATGGAAAAAGTTATGCGGGGGATGAGGGGAATAGGATGACAGAAAATAAAAATCCTTGTCCTATCCTTGTCCAAATGACCCAAAAACGAAAAAGGGGGTTAAGCTGATTCAGCCTAACCCCCTTGATTTTTTTTGGTGGAGCTGAGGGGGATCGAACCCCTGGCCTCATGACTGCCAGTCATGCGCTCTCCCAGCTGAGCTACAGCCCCATAAATGATGGCCCTTGATAAACAAAATTCAGATTCATGTCAACCAAAATCGTGTGACGCATTCGTTTGACTGGATTACGACCCGCCATACAGCGCCTTGACCTGAACCCGGTCGATGGCTCCTGTGCCGGTTCTGGGCAATGATTTGACAAATTGGACGTATCGGGGTTTTTTGTACCGGGCAATCCGGCTTGCTACAAACTCCATAATATCTTCTGCGGAAATAAGTTTATCCGGTTTCAGAACGCATACGGCCTTGATTCCTTCTCCAAATTTGGGATCTGGCACACCAATGACCGAAACCGAATCCACGCTGGGGTGTTCCAGAATGGCCTGTTCAACTTCTGCAGGATATACATTTTCACCGCCTGGTTTGATGAGTTCTTTTTCAGGCTTTCGACCGGCAAACCAGAGATAACCCTCCGCATCCAATTTTCCCAGATCTCCCGTATGATGCCAGCTATTTCGAAAGGTCAGACGATTGGCTTCATCCTGATTCCAGAATCCCTGAAAAACAAGAGGTCCCTGAACCACAATTTCACCAGAGGTTCCGGTTGGGACCGGATTTTCCAATTCATCAACCAAACGCATTCGAATCAGAAGTCCCTGCTTTCCAGCCGATCCCGGACGTTCGGAGGCCGGGGAAAACGTGACCATGCCGGACGTTTCGGTCTGTCCATACAGCGTCCAGAATATGGCATGTGTTTTTGACTCAAACGCTTTGATGGTATCCGGATTGTCCAATCCTAAAACATGGCGCAGGGATGTCAACCGAAAGTCGCCGGTTTCCATTTCCGAAATCAGACTGGAAAGGATTGGCGGAAAACTGCCGATGACCGATATCGATTCACTATCGATGTTTTCAAGGGTTTTTCGGGCGTCAAACCGGTCCATGATCACGTTTTTGCCGCCTGCATGCATCACGGAAAGGGACAGATTCATGCCGGTGATATGAAAAATGGGCAACATGTTCAGATAGGCATCCTGGCTGCTCAATCCCATGGTGGCAATTGTCTGGAGATTACCATATATGATGTTGCCATGAGACAAAACTGCGCCCCGCGTTTTTCCTGCAACTGCCGCAGTATAAATGATGCAGAACGGGTCATCCGTATGTACAGCAGCCATTGTCAGCGGACCCGCTGCATCCATCAGACTGTCTATCGTCATACCGGTATCCGGATGAAATCCCAACAGCATTCCCGGGTAGCCGCCTGCGGCCAGTTTTTCTACAAGAGATGCATGATGGGAATCAAAACACAGCATCTTTGGAGTACAATCGGATAAAATATGCTGAATTTCTTCCAGGGATAATCGCCAGTTGATGGGAACGACAATGGCGCCGGTTGCGGCAGCAGCACCAAACAGCAAAAAAAAACGATGGCAGTTGTGGGCCAGAACAGCGATCCTGTCGCCTTTCTGAATGCCGTTGACGGTCAGTCCTGATGCAAGGGCTTTGATCTGTTTGAGAACATCCTGATTTGAATACGACTTCTGGTTGCATACCAGTGAAATTTGATTTCCGAAAATTTCCGCATTTCGCTGAAACACATCATAAAGGGTAATTTGTCTCATTCAGTCGCCTCCTGGGTATGATTTTCACGGTTCCTGTTGAAATCCAGTCTGGCTTTGTGACATAATTCAGAACAGTGAAAAAGTCAATTGAGTTGCGTGGTGTCGATTCTCGATCATCAATGTATCGGTGATTTGGAGAAAACATCGTCATCCAGATCAGATCGGTTTCCTGCAGCCAGATAATGATAGCCTGCTGCCGCAATCATGGCTGCGTTGTCTCCGCACAATTCCAAAGATGGAATATGAACTGAAAAATTTTTCTGAAATGCCGCATTGTGAATTGTTTGGCGCAGCCTTGAATTGGCGGCAACCCCGCCTGCCACAGCGATGCGTGTACAATTTTTCACCTGAGCGGCATGAATCAGTTTGTGACACATCACCTCGCAGGCCGCCTCCTGAAAACTGGCGGCAATGTCCGGAATATGATCGCGATAGTCGGATTCATGAATCTGCACATATCGCCGGACAGCCGATTTAAGCCCACTGAAGCTGAAATTGAAATCGGACTTGTCAAGAAATGTTCGTGGAAAATGGATGGCGTCGGCATTTCCCATGGTCGCCTGATCCTCAATGATTTTTCCACCCGGATATCCCAATCCCAGAAGCTTGGCAACCTTATCAAACGCTTCTCCGGCAGCATCGTCCAGGGTTCTTCCCATCAGTTCGAAATCGGTTGGACCGGCGACATGATAGATGCTGGTATGTCCCCCTGAGGCCAGAAGCGCGACAAAAGGAAATTCCGGTTTTTGATTCTCCAGAAAAAGTGAGTGGATATGGCCTTCAAGGTGATTGATTCCAATCCAGGGGAGATGTAATGACATGGCCAGCGCCCGACCAAACGAGAAGCCTATTAGAAGTGCACCCACCAGTCCGGGACCCTGGGTCACGGCAATACCGTCAATCTCTTGAAGAGAATGGCCGGACTCATGGATTGCCTGCGATACAGCCGGCGTAATGGCCTCGATATGTTTTCGGGATGCGATTTCCGGAACGACGCCTCCATAGAGATGATGAACGTCGATTTGAGAAGCCACGACAGAGGAGAGGATCGTATCGCCGTTTTGAACGACTGCCGCTGCGGTTTCGTCACAGGATGTTTCAATACCCAAAATAATCATGTTGGCCTAAATTTACTGCGGATGTTCAATTAAAAAACAGGTTAGTGAAAATGACGACATGTTACGATAATATAACCTTTGATGGATTGGATTACAATTCTACTTTTCGGTCTTGGTTTTCCGTATTGGTCAAATACCATAATTTCATGAGGTAATCCAAACTTGCCGCAATGGTTCCTGTCTCAAATGAATATATTAAATACTCATTTGATTATTTGTTTGAAATTGGCAATGGATTCTGATATCCGCCTATCAGTCCTGTCATTTTCTGATCGGGCAGTATGAAAGCCGGACCATTCCCTAATAAGCGATGGAGACAGCGGACGGAAGGCAGAGATTAGAAGTCAGAAAAGATTTCCAGTGATATAGCTTTCAAGATAAAGATTTTTGGTGTGTTATCGGTCGGGGATGGCCGAAAAAGGCCTATCCCCTCCCTGCTGCCTTCCCAAAATCTTTATCTTGAAAGCTATCAATCAAAATTACAAAGCGAGATGATTATGAAATCAGCTCAAGCGACATGTCATCACAACCCTTTTTCACAAAGACAATTCAGGCGATTTCTGGCGGTCTTGATTCTGGGGACTATCCTGTCCGGATGCGCGGCAGTCGGCCCCAATTATGTCCCGCCGGAATCCAAAGCCCCGGATGACTGGCATACGGAACTGGAAGGCGGCCTGATTTTACAACCCGCATCGCCTGAAATCCTGGCCCGATGGTGGACAACTCTGGATGACCCCTTGCTCTCCAGTCTATTGGATCGGGCAGCTCAAAACAATCTGGATCTGCGCAATGCCATGCTTCGGGTCCGGGAAGCCCGGGCTCGCAGAGGCATCAGTGAGGCATCCCGATTTCCCACGCTTGACGGAGGGGCTGCCGCTTCGGTTCGACGAACCAGTGAAAACAGCGGAACCGGTAAAGAATCAGATATCTATAGCATCGAATTTGATGCAGGGTGGGAGATTGATGTTTTTGGCGGTATCAGACGGGGTATAGAGGCGGCCGATGCCGATCTGGGTGCTACTGAGGCCGATCTCCATGATGTCCTGGTCAGTCTGCTGGCAGAGGTTGCACTCAACTATATCGAGGCCAGAACCTATCAGGCCAGACTGGAGGTGGCACAGGCCAACATACGGATACAAACCGAAACGCTGACGCTTAACCGGAATCGTTTTGAAGCCGGCCTTGCCAATGAGCTGGTCGTTCAGCAGGCTCAGTATAATCTGGATAGTACCCGATCCCAGCTCCCCGCACTGCGGGTGGGCCTGGATGGTGTCATCAACCGGTTGGCCGTGCTTTTGGGAGAATACCCTGGCGCACTGCATCCGGAAATCATTCAACCCCGTCCGATTCCGGTCGCACCGGCCACGATTGTTGTGGGTATTCCGTTGGAAACGCTGAGAAACCGGCCGGATATCAAGCGGGCTGAAAGAAATCTGGCAGCCCAGACTGCCCGAATCGGGGTTGCCACAGCCGATCTCTATCCCAAATTCAGGCTTTCCGGCTTTATCGGGCTTGAATCTTTTTCCGCCGGTGACCTGTTTACGGCAGGCAGCCGGACCTGGCAGGTGGGCCCCGGCATGAGCTGGCGACTTTTTGACGCAGGCGCCATTCGTCGCAATATCGAGGTTCAGACCGCGCTTCAGGAACAGGCATTGGCTGCTTATGAGTCCGCAATGTTAAACGCCCTGGAGGAGGTGGAAAATGCAATGATCGCATTTTCCGAGGAGCAGAAACACCGCCAGTCGCTGTTGTCTGCTGCTGAAGCGGCCAGTCGCGCCGTTACACTGGCCCAGGATCTGTACCAAGCCGGTCTGGTCGATTTCAGTGATGTTCTGGACGCACAACGATCCATGCTGTCATTTCAGAGTGAACTGGCCAGAAGTGATGGTGCAGTCACTTCCAATCTGGTCCGCCTGTATAAGGCACTTGGAGGTGGGTGGGAAACCGTGCAGTGAAAATATAATAACAGTGATCCGCGAATTGGCAGCTTTCAGCCAGCGATAATGGCCATGTCCGGCTTGGAAAACCAGATGATGGTGGTGGCATCTTCACCCCATTGACTTTAATACATTGAACTGAAACCGGGATTATGATAGCAATGCGATGATCAACTGTTTCAGAAATCTGTTTTTTCGATTTACACCATTGATAACTGAGGCCCGCCTGTCGCATGATGAACCCCCAGACATTGTTGCGCTCCAGAAACCTGAAGGCCAAAAAACAACTGGGTCAGAACTTTCTGGCTGACCCATCGACTGCTGCCATGATTGTGGAACGCAGCCGCCTGAACCCGGAGGACAGTGTTCTGGAAATCGGTGCAGGCATGGGCAGCCTGACCCTGCCCATCGCAGATCGCGTTCGCCGCGTGTTTGCCGTGGAAAAAGACAGGGATCTGGCCGATTTGCTTAAAACGCAATTGCTGCTGGAAAAGCGAAGTCATGTTCAGGTGATTGAAGGTGACATCCTTCGAATCCCCCTTGACGATATATTTGAACAAGCCGCATCCCCCCTTATTGTCATGGGCAATCTGCCATATAACATTTCATCTCAGGTTCTAATCCGGTTGATTCAGTCCAGGAAGAGGATTGAACGGGCAATTCTGATGTTTCAGAAAGAACTGGCTGACCGTCTGATGGCAAATGCCGGTTCCCGGGACTACGGCCGAATCACCGTCATTCTACGGTATTGCGCCGACATCCGGCCTCTGGCACGGGTGAATGCGAATCTGTTCTACCCCAGGCCCAAGGTGGATTCCGAGGTGGTTGAGATTGTTTTTAAAAAACAGATTGAAATGCCGGCCGATGATGAAACGATGCTGGTCCGGGTCATCCGAGCCGCTTTCGGGCAGCGACGTAAAACCCTGAAAAATGCGTTGTCTGCAGGACTGCCGCCGATATCGGCCTCTGAAACAGAACTGATTCTGTGTCAGGTGGGAATCGATCCTGTTCGACGGGCGGAAACGCTGTCTGTCCCGGAATTTGTCGCGTTGAGCAATGCGATAACGCACCACTGAAATTCATATTCTCAACCATATCAACCAGCGATAACCGTTCATGACACATGGAAATATGTTCATTACATTTGAAGGCATAGAAGGCTCGGGGAAAAGCACCCAGGCCAGACTCTTTAAAGAATACCTGGATCAAGCCGGGTTTCCCTGTATCCTGACGCGGGAACCGGGCGGCGATGCCATCGGCCAGCAGATTCGATCGGTGCTTCTTAACCCGGAATCCCGAAACATGGCGCCAATTTCCGAGCTGCTGCTGTATCTGGCGGATCGGGTGCAGCATATCGAGCAGGTGATTCTGCCGGCATTGAAAGATGGCAAAACTGTCATCAGTGACCGGTATGCCGACGCGACACTGGTGTATCAGGGATATGCACGGGGCCTGGACCGAGACCTGATCATGGATCTGCATGTCAGACTGTGCCGAAATCTTCAGCCGGCAATCACGTTTTTACTGGATATGCCGGTTAAAGATGGCCTTTCACGGGCCTGGAAACAATTGAATAACGGAACCCGGGATTTGTCCGAATCCCGATTCGAGTCTGAAGCCCTTGATTTTCATGAACGCGTTCGGAACGGATACCGGGATATTGCCCGCCTCAATCCCGACCGATTTAAAATTATTGACGCGCTGCCACATGTCGACGACATTCAATCAACCATTCGGCAGATGTTTTTATCTTATGTGAAAGAAACACACGCATGAAACGGTCCATTCTGGAAACCATCGGGAATACACCGCTAATTGAAATCCGCCATTTAAATCCGAATCCGAATGTTCATATTTACGCCAAGCTGGAATATTTCAATCCGGGTGGCTCCATAAAGGACCGGCCCGCCCTGGCCATGATCGCGGAAGGCGAGCGGTCCGGAAAACTGGGACCGGGTAAAACCGTCATCGAAGCCACCAGCGGGAATACGGGCATCGGGCTGGCACTGGTCTGTTCGGTCAAGGGGTATAAACTGCTGTTGACCATGTCCGAAGCGGTGAGCATGGAGCGTCAGAAGATACTAAAGGCAAGAGGTGCGGAAATTCTGCTGACGCCCGGACATCTGGGAACCGATGGGGCGATTGAAGAAGTTTATCGTCTGGCGCGGGAAAATCCGGATGCCTATTTCATGGCCGATCAGTATAACAATCCGGCCAACTGGCAGGCCCATTATTGCGGGACCGCGGTCGAGGTATGGAATCAGACCCAAGGGGCGATCACCCTGCTGGTGGCGACCATGGGCACATCCGGCACCCTGATGGGCATGTCCCGAAAACTCAAGGAACTGGACCCGAATATCACGATTGTGGGCGTAGAGCCGTATCTGGGACACAAAATCCAGGGGCTGAAGAACATGAAAGAGGCCTATCAGCCCGGCATATTCGACAAGCGTCTACTGGATAAAAAAATCAATATCGATGATGAAGAAGCCTTTGACATGACCCGCCGGCTGGCCCGGGAAGAGGGGATGTTTGTCGGCATGTCAAGTGGTGCGGCCATGGCCATTGCCAGAAAAGAGGCCGACAAGCTGGAAAGCGGATGTATCGTGGTCATATTCCCTGACAGCGGCGAGCGGTATCTCAGCACATCCCTGTTTGCGGTTCGGGAGCGGATTGATATGGTGCTTTTCAACACCCTCAGTCGGAAGAAAGAGAACTTTCTGTCGGCCTCGCCCAAAACAGCGACCCTGCATTCCGAAGGCCCCACGGTTCATCAGCCGATGCATATCGGCGAATGCCGGCGGATTGTGATCTCCGATCTTTTGAGCCGGTATCTGAAATTCAGGGGCTATGCAGTCAACCATGTCATGAATATCACGGACCTGGATGACAAAACCATTGATGGATCAGAGGCCGCCAACCTGTCATTGCCACAGTTCACCCAGCACCATATTGACCGGTTTTTCCGGGATCTGGATATTCTTAGCATTCGTCCCGCCGCTGTCTACCCAAAGGCCAGTGAGCACATTCAGGATATGGTTGAATTGGCAGAGCGGCTGGCGCAAAAAGGATTTGCATACGAAAAGCTGCATTCCCTCTATTTTGACGTATCCCGATATGCGGAATACGGCCGATTTTCCGGAATCGACATCAACAAGATTCGAATCGGGGCCACAGTCGATCTGGATGATTATGAAAAGGACAATCCCAGGGATTTCACCCTGTTGAAGCGCGCCCGGCTGTCGGATCTCAAGCGGGGCATCTATACCAAAACGACCTGGGGTAATGTCCGGCCATCCTGGCATCTTCAAGGCGTGGCCATGGCCATGAAACACCTTGGTCAGTCATTTGATATATATGTCAGCGGCCGGGAACTCATGTTTCCGCATCATGAAAATGAAATCGCGATCGCCGGTGCTTTGACCGGCAAGCCTCTTGCCCGATACTGGCTTCACTGCGACGGGGTCCTGCATCAGGGCAAAATGGTGGATGAGCGACAGAACCGAATGTTACTTCAGGATCTTCTGGACAGAGGATTCAGTGGAAAGGAAATCCGGTTCTGGCTGCTCTCCACCCATTACCGCAAAGCTGTTGTTTTTTCAGCCGACCGATTTACCCATGCCCGAAACGCGTTGAACCGGATCAATACCTGCATTCGGGCATTGACTCAGGTCACATCCGGACAGACTTTTGCCGAACTGGATCAACTGATTTACGATATTCGAACCGGCTTTGTCACGGCCATGGATGACGATATCAATATCGCGGCAGCGCTTGCGTCCCTGTTTCATCATGTCAAGAAAATCAACCAACTGGTTCTGATGAATCAAATTGATTTGGCAGGTGCGCAAAAACTGATCGCGGTTTTTCAGGATATTGATTCGGTTCTTCAGGTCATGAGCTTTTCAGAACCGGTTCAAGATGTTGACATCGAACGGCTGATAGCGGAAAGAATTCGGGCCAGGGCAGAAAAAAACTGGCATCTGGCAGACCGCATAAGGGACGAATTGCGTGCCAGAGGCGTGGCCGTCCAGGATCTCAAAAAATAAAGGTATCGATACATGAATCCATCCATTCATCCCGTCTGGTTTCCCTTTACACAAATTTCACCGTTCAGTGCCGGTATTCTTCAGGCAGTGTTTTCAACACTGACCATTTTTCAGACATCTTCCTTTCTTCGACCCGAACTGAAAAAAATGGCGGATAACCCCCTTATCCGGATTTACTCACCGTTTCCTGATGATTCCGCGGGACTGGAAACCCGGGTTCTGGACAGCAAGAAATGGATGCAGTCCCATTCGGACCATGACGCCGCTTTTTTAAAGGCCCAGTTCTTTTCAGACCGGACATCGGAGTCGCTGTCGTCTGATATTCGAAATGAAATCATTCATTACGATTCACCAAAGATCCAATCCGACACACTCATGGCATCGCGGGTATTTTTAACCCTTGCAGAAGAATTTGATTGTCAGCAGGCGGATTTCTCAAGCGATCTGGACCGGTTTCAGGAACAGGAAAAACAATTTCTGAAGCAGTTTTCTTCTGACGGTGAAACACCTGATTTTGAGCCCGGATCCTATCCGATTGTAGCGGATCGACCTGAAGAACATATGCTTGAGCAACGCCTGAGTGCCTGGTCAACCCTGTTTTTGCGTGATGCAAAAAAGAAGGGGGGTCATGAATTCGATCTGTTTGTGACGGACAGTGTTCTGACAATGGAAAACATGTTGGAAAAAGTTTCTGATGCGGTGTGCATTGCGGAACACATTGCGGCGCCGGGTCCGGATGCGTCCGACATGGATAAAAATACCTGGCAGCAGGCATTTGTGGATATTCTGGCAGGGCTGATCAAAGGGCCGGGAGCAACGCCACTTTTTTCCAAAGACAGCCTTCCTGTCATTGCATCACATTCCGGCGTTCATCTGAATGTATACATGATTTCCGGTAAAACCCCGGAACAGGTGTTTGGTCTTTTTGTCGGTGACCGTCACCGGACAGGTAAAGAAGGCCCTGAAGGGACTGCATCCGCCCATAACACACTGATCGTTTCCCTGGTGCGGACGCCGTGAGTCGGTTTGTGCATTGTGTCATCCGCCCGACAGCATCAGCGTGATGTGTATTTCATCCCCGGATTGAACCGGTTTTTTCAGCTCGTCCGGCCAGGCGCTTTCCATATTGAGATAAATTTCGATCAAATGATTCAGTTTGCCGGTTGGATCAAACAAAACATCGCCCAATCCCGGGTGGTGTTGAATCAGATCTTTTAGACAATCCCCGACGGTTTGACCGGCAACTTCAACCGTCTCAAGGCCACCCGTGTACTGGCGATGGGTTTTATGGAGGTTTATTTTGACGCGCATCAGTCTTCCTTTTGTTGCAAATGACCGCAATGGTCGCAGCCCGGATTTATTTTCAGTTTGAATTCTGTCCATGACAGTTTCAATCCATCATACACGATCATCCGATTTTTCAGCAGATCGCCAATGCCAATCAGAATTTTGATGGCCTCAATGGACTGAACGGCCCCGATCACCGCAGGAACGGCACCAATGACCGGGAATCTGGTCGAATCGTTTGTGCTTTTCCGATATAGACATCCAAGACAGGCGCTGCGACCGGGTATGATGGTGAGGGCTCTGCCCTCAAATCCGTTGACGGCCCCGTGTACAAGGGGGATGCGCAGATTGATTGCCGCTCTGTTCAAAATCATGCGCGTGTGAATCGTATCCAGGGCATCGATGATCACGTCCGACCCGGCCACAAGACATTGGACATTGTTTGACGTAATATCAGCCGCATGCGTCCGGATGATGATTCCGGAATTCAATCGCATCAGGCGCTCTTTGCCTGAATCTACCTTGAACCGGTTGATATCCGATTCGCCATGCAGGATTTGCCGGTTCAAATTGCTCAGGGCAACCCGATCGTTATCGATCAGGATCAGCGTTCCAATTCCGGCTGCCGCCAGATACACGGCTGCAGGTGATCCCAGACCGCCGACGCCACACACACATACTGTGGCCTGTTTGAGTTTTTCCTGCCCTGTTTTGCCGATTTCCTCAAGCCATATCTGCCGATCGTATCGTTCCAGTTCAGACGGGGTCAACATGAATGGATGACTTCCAAATTCATTATAGTGAACTTCGTGATATTGACAATAATTGTCCTGATTATATCTATGCAACATTTTTCACATATAATAGGATAATTATAAAATTTATCAAGAGTCTTTTCACTTGACGCGTGGAATGGCCGCAGCTAATATTGTTCATTATAGTAAATGGCCATGATCAAGTGGGCGATTGTTCCAGGAATCATGATGGCAGAAAGATAAGAAAGACCAAAGGTGTCTGCTGTCCGCAACCTGCGCACTGAAACCGGCAACGACAAACGACGAGACACGAGCGACGCTTTACGAACATCGATTGACGAACGACGACTCATGATCCGTATAAAGGCAAATTCTTTATGACCTCAAAAAACAGGGAATCCAAATTGCCGGGATATCAGGCTCCGGCGGTACACAAAACATTTCAATTGTTGCGAATCGTTTCAGAATCACCCCGAATGCTTGGTCTGGCCGAACTGGTAAGACTGTTGGGATACAGCAAAAGCACAACACATGGACTGATCCATGCACTGTTAAGAGAAGGCGCCCTTGCCCAGGATCCAAACGGCAAACTGTTTTATCTGGGGCCGACCATAACAGACCTGGCATTTTCAAGCTGGAATACCCTGAAACTGACGGAAATCATTCAACCGGTTATCAATGACATTCGGGGACAGGTTGGCGAAACCGTTTTTCTGGGAGGACTTGTTCGGAAACGGGTTCTGATCATGGGGGTTGCAGAAGCAGATGACCCCATAAAAATTTCAGCCCCAGCAGGCACGACAATTCCTCTTTTTGCCGGT